>OLRR01000027.1_pt1 | contig 126171 bp, 122 predicted proteins | sample 1671941 | NCBI WGS metagenome assembly OLRR01 (sample SAMEA3136628, study PRJEB25190) | human gut metagenome
TATAAGCGTGGGTTCATCATATTTGGTGTGGTATCTTTAACTATGGGAAACTCCCAGCTCCAAGCTACGCTTCTCGCAAGAACTGAGGGATTCCTAGCAAACATACCCCACCGTAACCAGCGCTCCATTGCAGCGAGCAACCACCAAAGTGGTACTGATTCGGGAGCCGCCGCCGTCCTGCCTACCACCATTTTATTTAGAGTAATATGAGAATCCAGCACCATCAATTCCTTAAAGATGCTATTTTAGCACTACGAAATCGGGCGAAAGTGAGAAAATAGCATCATCAAGGGTTCTGGACCATAGATTGACCATTATCCAGCAAATATGGTGGAATAACTCAGCGAAGCAGATAACTGTGTGGCAATAGTGCAACAAATAGCTTGACATTGATGCGGTATGCTGGTATAATTGACTTAGATAGCAGGGATGACCCCTGCTCATCTTTATAGCCTAAATAAGTAACGCTATGACAACGCAGAAATAAGGAGGAAAACAGAGATGAAAAATCAGATGAAAGCTGTTATCTGTGTGCTGTGCGCCGCAGTCATCGGGGCGATTGTGATTGCTACCGGTGCTTACGCGAATGCCAAGAAGACAAACGATGAGGTTCACATGGACAGCAAGGTTGAGGTTGTTGCAACTGCTGAAACCGCCAGCGCCGAAACCGCAGAGGTGACCAGTAAGTCCGCTAATGCTGGGTTTGTCTTGGCTGATGGCGAATTTAAAGGTTCTACCGGTATTTATGCTCTTGGAACGGATACCGCAACGGCTCGTGATTTTATTGCTGTTGATATTGCATCCGACTTCACCATCAAAGAGTATAACGAGAATGCTGGATATATCATCTACTCCACGGATATGGCTGATTACCGTATCACCAATACATCGAGCAATGATGTTCCGCTGGATGCAGTGATTGAGCTTACTGATAGCGATGATAAGCCGATGATTTCAGGCCAGAAGCAGATTTCCAAGAGCTCTGCGGTCTCTGTCGTAGCTACAAACTTCGATGTAAAGAACACCGAAGCTGTAAAGGAAGAAGTTCATCGTCTTTGTAATGATGCTGCGCTTTATGATGGAACGGTCAACTTAGTGATTCTTGGTCACGCAATCAGCGCCGAGCAAGCAGTGAATATCGTGGCTACGAACGATGTAATTTCCTTCGGCCAGAACGACAGCACGGTTTACCTCACCCCCTATTCAAACTCGCTGACCGGCGCAGGCTTTGCCGATGAGGTTGAGATTGTTGACGGATTCACGGTGAAAACCGGTGACTATCAGGACAGCGAGAGCGACCTGAAACCCTATATCTACAACGATGATAAAGGCACGGTCAAATTTGTGGCGGCAAGCGAAGATATCCTGAAAGCGACTTTCAATACCGCAGAGCCTGTTATCAAGTCTTAACGGAGGCTCCCGCATGAAAAAGAAAATTGACAACTGGGTCTCAAACATCATCCTGATTCTCTCGCTGGTCTTTATCGCGACTGTCGGAGTGAGCATCGTTCAGGCAAAGCGAACCGGCGAGCAGGTCTTCATCTTGGGCTACCGACCCATCTATGTGATGACGGGCAGTATGGAACCGTATATGATGACCGACAGCATCTGTATGTCGAAGAAAGTGGATTCGCTTGACGAACTCAAAGTTGGTGATGTAGTTACCTCCTCGGTATACAGTGAAGCGGCAAATCGGAATCTGATGATTACGCACCGCATCATCGATATTGCTGATGATGGTACAATACAGACCAAGGGCGATAACAATGATGCTCCAGATAATTTTCAAATTCACATCAATGATATCTACTCGAAGGTGATAGGCGTATGGAACGGATTTGCTTCCATCGTACACTTCTTCGACTCACCAAAGGGCATCCCCACAGCAATCGGATTTATGGCAGTGATTGTGCTTGGAACGATTGCAGTGAAATGCCTGAAACCAGATAAAGGCAAAGATACAAAAGAATCTGAGCCTAACACCTAAACAGCTCGCAGGAGCTGCGAAACACAAACTTCCAATTCAGGGTGGACACCAAAGCCCGAAATAATCGGGTGAAAACAGTGTGACGCAGTTTATCCTACGGGCTGTATTTATTTTTGTCAAAACGGCCCTTGTGTTAAAGCATGAGGGCCGTTTTTATTTTGCAAAATTCTGTAGTAAAGGAGAAATGATTTTATGGCAAAATCCGTAAAGAAATTCATCTTGCCGGTTCTTGCGTTGCTTATTGCAATGAGCTGTGCGATGGTTGGCAGTCTGGCGTATTTCACCGATTCGGCTTCTATCCACGCTGGAATCAAGACTAACAAGCTCACGGGCAGTGTTACTGAGACCACGATGGTAGGAACGCCTGACTCGGATGAGACATGGCTGGAATCCACCACGGCCGTAAAGGACGGCGGCAAAGTGCTCTTCTCGGCACTGACCACCGACTATAAAGACGGTCTGGCAACGAAGGATTCCATCAAAACCTTCAATGTGAGCCGTGGCAATGCACTGAGCGTTACCGGGGACTCCGCACTGAAAACCAATCAGACCTTCAAGGTCAAGTTCACCAACAGCAATGCAGCCGATGAAATCTTCTATCCGGAGATTCGTTTGACTGCTCTTGATGGTAAATCGCTTGCTCAGTACGAAAAGGTGCTGGGCGTTGCAGATGCTTCTGCAAAAGCAACTCTCGATAAGACCGTTAAGTACCAGAATGTAGTCAACGGTACTTCCGAGGACCTGCTGACCGCAAACATCTATACTATCCCCTCTCTGGTCAACAAAGCAAAAGTGAACGCCGATGGCAGCTTGTCCTTGTATCTGGATGGCGTTACGGTCAAGGCTGGCGAAACAGTTGAGTGCAGCTACTCTTTGACCGAGAACCTCAATGGGCATCTGGACTACACCGTGCCGCAGGTCTATGTGACCACCAATGCCACGATTCGTTATCCCAGTGCAGTAAATAGCCTGTGGTATGGAACGGCAACGGCTCCGAGCACGACCAGCGGTGTGATTTACTCCCTTGCTCCCGACTATCAGACTCGTGTACTGTGGCGCGATGTGACTGGCAAGTACACGGTGCGCGGCGGTCATGATGCTATTACAGTGAGCGACAAGGATGCCGCTGCAACGACCGAAGCGCTGGATTATACGGTTGCAACCTACCAGTATACAGGTGCAGACCAGACTCCTGCCGCTTATCTGCTTGGCTCCAAAGTTAATACCAAGCTGTACAAGGCAGTGGATGGTAAGTGGACTGCGGTTAATGCAGCAGTAGAGCGCGGCAGCTACAAAGCAGTCGTTGATACCTCTGATGTCGAGGGCTTCGCAATTTCTCACACTGAATTCTACTTCAACATCACCAAGGCAATGTCCAATGTTGACTTCGACAATAAACCGGGTTCTGACGGCCAGCCGGACCCGGACAACAAACTCGTCTGGAATATCAACGATGCCACGAAAGTGTATGATGGGAAACAGGTCAGCATTCAGGCAACCGACAAACAAGGCAATGTGCTGACCGACTTCACCTACACGAACAAAGAGACCGGCGAAACCAGCACGGTTGCTCCCAAAAATGTTGGCGTTTATATTGTGCGTGTAAACGCGGACGAAAACCACGAATATCCCAATACCGCGACCATCACGATTACAAAGGCAACGCTTCAAGTCGTTCCGACCATCACCAAGAGTTCGCTGCTTCCTTCTGAAAAACCCGGATTCGGTTATACCGTTTCCGGCTTTGCCGAGGGCGACAATGAGCTGGATATTAGCGGCAAAGATGTGAAATACATCGTTGATGGCAAAGAAGTCCCCTCTTTCGGCCAGACTTATACGATTGGCAGTCACGACCTTACGCTGACCGGTCTGACGGCGAAAAACTATGACTTCAACTATGCTGTGACGGTATTTGCGGTCGGCAAGGGCACGACAACGGTTGATTTCGAAAACAAGCCTGGCACGGACGGTAAGGAAGACCCGGACAACAAGTTGGATTGGGTCAGCGCGGATTCTGCTACCAAAGTCTATGATGCAAAGCCCTTGAGTGTCATCGCTAAAGACTCCAACGGGAATACCGTCGAGGTCGAGTATTACTCCGCTGATGGGAAAACCAAGTTGGACAGCGCGCCCAAGGACGCAGGCTCCTATATCGCAAAGGCCGTGGAGAGTGAGGACTACACCTACAGCAATACAGCAACTATCGTTATCACCCCGGCTCCGCTGACCGTGACTGCGAAAACAGATAAATCGCTCTACCGGCCTTCTGAAATCCCTGCTTGCAGCTACACCGTGACAGGATTCGTTGCAGGTGAGGACGAAAGCGACATCAATACGGATGGTCTGATGTACCGTGCGGACCTCGTCAACCAGTTCAAGAAGAACTATATGACCTTCTCTATCGGAAAGCACACGCTGGATGTTGAAGGTCTTGTATCCAAGTCCGGTGACTACAGTTTCACCTATAAACAGACCACCTTTGAAGTTGCAAAGAAAGATTCTGATGCAAAATACGACAACAAGCCCGGAACAGATGGAACCCCGCTTACTTGGAATATGAACGGTGCAACGAAGGTCTATGATGGCAAGGAAGTCGCGGTTGTCGCTACCCTGCCTGATGGCACAGTTTGCTCCTCCATCACCTACATCAAGAATGATGGCACAACAATGAGCTCTGCGCCGGAGGATGTTGGAACTTACACGGCAATCCCTAGCAGCAGTGACTACAACATCACCAATCCTGCTACAATCATCATCACACCGGCTCCGCTGACAGCAACGGCAAAAGCAGATGCTGCCACCTATGTGCCGTCTGGTAAGCCGACTTTAAGCTATGTTCTGAGCGGGTTTGTAAATAGCGAAACTGATGCAGTTGTTGATGGCACGGGTGTTAAGTACAATGTTGATGGAAAAGATGCAGCAACGAGCGGAGTGAACTACGAAATCGGAACACATACCGTAAGTGTTAGTGGTCTGACAGCAAGGAACTACACAATCAGCTATGTAAATACGGCCTTTAGCGTAGCTAAAAAGTCGGTCGATGTAAGCTTCGATAATAAGCGGGGAAGCGACGATGATTCGCTGACTTGGACAATGAACAACGCCCGAAAAGTATACGACGGCAAACCCGTATATGTGGTTGCAAAGACCGATACTGGGAAAGAAATTGCTGTAGAGTACTTTGAGAGCGATGGCATCACCAAACTGACATCTGAACCCGTTAAAGCAGGAACATATATTGCCAAGCCCGTGGATGACGCGGACAACGAATATGTGGGTACGGCGACAATTGTTATCGAGAAAGCTCCGCTCGAAATTACTCTCAAAACTGTAAAAAGCAGCTATGAAGCTACCGAAGCGCCTGAATTCACATATTCTGCTTCCGGCTTCGTAAATGGAGAAACTGAAGATGTGCTGACAGGGACTATTCAGTATGAGGTATACAACGGTTCTGGTTCAACAGTCTCCCCTGATGAAAACGGCCAATATGCTGTTGGTACTTATTTTATCAGAGCGAACGGTCTTACTGCTGAAAATTACACAGTCCAGTATAAGATTGGGCAGCTTGTTGTGGAAAAACCCTTGGCAACCGGCGCTAAGTTTGGCGTTACGCAGTATCAGATGTGGGTAAATGACGACCTGAATACCGGCGCGGTGCAGGTGTTTAATTGCACACCGTTCTATCAGTATGTGACTCAGCCAACAGTTGAATTTCAGAACGATACATCTAAAGCGGTTGTATTTGTGCCGACAATTACGCTGTCCTACGCGGATGGAAGTCCTGTTGGAGTAAATGAATATTATTACTGCGATGGGCTGGGATATTCAACTGGTGAGTACTCAAAAGCAGAGCATGTAACAGTTCAGTTGTACACAACACGCTTTACATCAAAAGAATACAGCTTCGTTGATACTCCGGTGCTCCAGAGTAAAATAAAGTCTGCTGCGATTGACAATGGTGACGGCACAGTTTCCTTTACCGCTGGCGAATATACCGTTGCCAATAATCGCTCCACATCGGTAAGACTTGGCTCGCTTATCAAAGACGCTTACAGCTTTGCCGACAAAGAAAAAACGCTTATCATCAGCGTAAAATGCACGGCACGGTTTGAGGATGACTCAATCACAGCACCTATCGAGATTACCGACTCTGCAAATAATAGAGCACAAACCACAGAAGCAAAAATCGGAACGAAAATCAATTTCGGCGTGGCATGGAGAAAATCCACCGCTCGCGCTGATTGGCGTTTGGTCTGGGACCAAGACGCGTCAGCAGTCACCTTCCCTGCTTATAGTGATGGCTCGCCTGTAACAGGACCGATTATCTACTACACGGACGATGACTCTACTGTATACACCTACGATGGCAAGAACTTCGGCGATTTGATGACAAAGACTTACTATAAGCAGATTGGTGATTCTTGGCAGCAAATCAATGCTGATGAAGTCACCAGCGCAGGAATCTACAAAATCGTTGCATCTTTTGCAGATGACTACGCCAAGTTCAACGACATGTTCGACCTGACACACAACGAAGTACAGTTTACTGTAACTGAATAACCCATCCGCCCCACTGCCGAGAAATCGGTGGTGGGGCTTTTTGTTGCATAAGCGCGTATTGTGTTGACGGTTGACGAAGTGAGTAAAATGGCGTAAAATAAGACCGAAGTTGGAAGCCGTCACAGCTTCGCCATATCTGTTTACAGTAAGCGCTCTACTGCCGCATGGTAGTGGAGCGCTTATGTTTTATCCGCTACGGAGTACTATAGTGCGGACTTCTTATGAATAATGTGAGCACTTACATAAAAGCAACGATACAACGAATAATAAATTTAATTAAAAATGTCGCAATATTGACATAACCGATTGACTTATCCGTAAAAATGTGGTATTATTCAGATAACGAAGTTTCAATGCTGTAACAACGAATGAAAGAGGTAATACAAATGATTATGCGGTTGGTCGAGTGGAATGAGGATAGCAACAGACTGGCTGTTCTCTTCTCGGACGGTTCCATGCAGGAGTTCAAGTTAGAGGGCGACTCTTTCATGGATAAGGCGATGACGGACTTCCTGACCCGTTTCCGCACTCCGCAGGAGCTGACCGCTACCGGAGATGCAAAATGGTCGGACAACCCCGCAGCGGATGACATGTCTGCTTGGGGCAAAGATGAAGTCAAGACTGCAGCATATGTGGTGCAGAACAATATCTATCATAATCAGAACGACTTTATGATGATTGTGAATGACCCCACGCCGATTGTCTACTGGATGCAGCATACGACTATTTCTATCGCGGACCTTTCTGACAGCATTCAGGATGGTGAAATCGACAAGAGCGATTATCGCTCCCTGATTGATTACTGCAAGGACCTCGAAGAAGAGGCCAAGGCAATGGGAGAGACCTCCACTGTTACGCTGGCAGCCATCAGAACGAAAATTGCAAGACACCAATTGCCGGGGGCCGTGAAGATTGGCCCGCAGTGGTTCGTGCCAAAGGGAACTCCGTGGCCGTCTGACCGCCGCTTCAAAAAGTAATTGCATCAATACTAACCAATAACAATGCCATATGGCACACAACCAATAACAGGCGTTACTGCCGCAGGAGTTTAATTACCATGAAGATGCGTTTAGTGCGTATTTCAATACCAAGAGAGCGTCCTGTTTACGCGCTCCTATACCAAGACGGAACAATGTTGAAGGATATGAACCTCAACAGCATCAAATTTTCGTGGCAGCGGGCTAATCGTGACAGAGATGTATGGGCCGTTGTTGATTTTCTCTCCAATACTGACCATCCGGAGAAGTTGTCTGCCAATAAATACAGCAATGTAACCAATCCGGTTCCAGTACCTTCAACAGAAGATTTGCAGACGCGCAAACCCCTGAGTTCTATCTGCCGCTGGGATATTACGCCGGACGGCGATAAGCTCGATGATATGTCATGTTGGGGTGGCAGCAGAGTAAGCAATCTTATTGTTTTGGATGATAATAACCGACTGATAGTAAATAGTGATGAAGCCTTTGTTCTTTGCCGCGATGCTAGAAAAGCAGCGGTCAATGAGGACTTTCAGCCGGAGCCCGACCAAGTCCACTCCCCTGCTTCCCTGAAAATGAGACTTGTCAGAACGCAAGACAACCTGCGCGATGGCGTTTATCTTCTTTATCCCGATGGCACAATGAATTCGAGCCTGAGTATCAGCGAGACAGACCCGAAGTCTTGCATGAGGATTTTCGACATCCTTGAGAACTACAAAACGGGCGAGCTGGACACATCCGAAACCGGTGAACGCTGGGACACGGATAGCACAGATATGTCCAGTTGGGGTGGTGCTTATGCCGTCAACGCGTTTGTCATTACGGCGGATAATAAGCTGATTTTGACGGACCCGTCCTTACTGATGACTCTTTGCATGAGAAAGAAGTCCGTTATCGCAAATGGTGAATCGCGTCCGGAGTATGTAACCCTTAAACAGTATCGCGATATTTGCTTGCAGCTCGGTCTCTATGATGATAGATTCACGGGCGGCAAGAATCCGATTGATATGAGCGACCCGGACAAATTGAAACCACGGCTTCGCACTGAATATATTCGTCTTCTGGAACTTGCCAAGCGGTGCGCTGACCGTGATGAAGGCAAGGATGATAAAAACACGGATAACTGGAAGGGCTTCCCGAAGGGTGCTGTAATGAGAGTCCCTCGTGTTTCGGGTGATGGCGAAAAAACCTTCAACACCTATTACCTCAAAATCTATTATCCTGACGATGACAATATGGCATATGGCTATACTGCCAATGGCGGCACAGGAGCTGTTGCATGTTTGCCGCGATTCGCAGAAAGAATCGATAATCCCAATAGCTACAAACCTGTTCGCCTGACAGAGGAAATGCTCGATAAAATCAAGCAAGACGGCGTTTCAGTGGACAATGAGACGAGAGAATACAGTAAGATTGATAAGCAAATGCAGACCAATCGAAGCTTGAACGAAAAAGTCATAGGATATAAAGGTGAGGGAAAAACTCTCGCCGAGACAGTTGACATTCTCTGCCAAGAGAAAGATATTGACCGTCACGATGAAGCCAAGCGAATGAAGATTAACGAAATGGTTGAAAGGCGCTGGGGAAGTGGCGATGAGCGTAAGAGTACAATTCTCAACTTGGCGCTCGAAAATGACTCCAAGGCGGACATAAGCCGGGTAAGCGGATTCACTGAAAATTATGTGACGATGGTTTTGTCCGATATCCTCAACAACAGCAAGTACGGTGTCGTCCAAAACAGCAGAGGTCTTAGCACCAGCCAAGAGGTGTATGACGCTCTGAGCAAGAATCTCCTCGCAGAAATTCGCGAGTCCGAACGCGACCGCATCGTCAATAAGTATCTGGCGAAAGGAACCCGTGACCCGGAGATGATTGCCAGACTGACAAAAATCAATGTCGATACTGTTCGCCAGATTATTTCTGAGAATAGCTGATACACACGCACTGAGCCCTATCTCGTAACAGAGGTGGGGCTATTTCTTATAATATATACATAACAATATGTCAATATAAACAGAATGGCTTGACATCAATATGTCAATGAGCTATAATAAGAATACGAGGAGCCGCAGGGCTCTAATCTCTTTGACGCACACGAGTAACACTCTTTCAATAGCGATGTACACAATAAAACAAAGCGAGGGCTCTATGAAATACATGATTGAAAACGGAATTGAGGAAGTCACCAAGCAGTCTCAACAGCTTGCGGAGAAACCGAGAATGATGTTTCTCGGATACAACGCTGATACGAAAACAGTCTCTTGTACCTTTGACCAGAAAAGCGCAACGGATGAAACCGTGGCTTTTATCTGCCATCCGGTTGATGCCGATGCGCTTCAGGCAATTGTCAGTATCTGCTATGAAGCCGCAACTATCGAGCGCGAAATGAAGCCGACAACGAGCGGCGCGGTGCTCGGTTCGGAAGAATTGAAGCAGATGTTCCGTGAAAACGGGTTCACAGATAAAAACTATTCCGACCTGATTATGGCGGTGTACCTTTGGAAGACCTACATGACGCGGCATGGCACTTCTGCCAGTGACAAGAACGCAACCCTTTTTATTGGCCTTGATGGGAACTGCTACGCCAAAGACGATACGGGGAAGAACATCTGGTTCTATGACACAAGTATCCGTGAGGGAAACCCTTATATCGGAATCAATCTCCCCGCAGAGTTTGCACAGTGCTCGATTTACGAAATCGGTGCAGCAATGATAAAGGTGTTCAACGCAAAGAGAGAGGCGTTGTATGTGATGAAAGACTACGCCCAGAGCTAAGGAGAAGACCATGAAAAATAAAAGTCATCTGCCGGAAATCCTGTTGCATCTGCTGATAGTGATGGTCCTTCCGCTCGCCGCAATTACAGCGGTATCCAAGGTCGTTGAAATCGCCGGAATCAAGCCGGACTGGTGCGATGCGGTGGTACTGCTTCTGAAAACTGCGGTCATGGTGAATGTGGCGATTCATCCCCTGCCGAGTAAGTACAACACCGCGCCGGGAGAGCCCATTATCCTCTTTCCAGCCAATGCTCCGCTTGGCTACAAGAAGCCGTCAGAACATGATGCTGATGAATATGACGAGGGAGAGCCAATCCCGGAAACTGAGCAGGAAGCGCCGAGCAAAGAGTCAGAGGCGGAACATACTGATAACGATGCAGATGAGCAGTAGAAAGCCCATCTGATGCAGCAAAAGAAACCCAGTAGTGCAAATAACCCATGATTGGAGGAAGTATCATGGCAACTATTCGTGGAACTTACAAAAAGGACCTGAAAGTGAAGAATAACTGGCGGCTGTTTATTGCCATGATGCCCTTCGCAAAGAATGGTCAACTGGTCGAGACAAAGTGCGCGGGCGTGTTTACCCCGATGTATGAGGGTCAACCCTTTACTTTTATTGGTGAGCTTGAATCCTATAAAGGCAGCGAAACCTTTAAGGTGAAGAGCTACACCGCTGAGATGCCGAAAGGCTTGGAAGAGTCGATGGCATTTATCCGCAGCGTCAAGGGCATTGGCAAGAAACGCGGTGAAGTCATTTGTGAGTATTGCGATGGTGACTTGACCCGCCTGTCGATGGACGATGTGGAGAAGCTCAAGCCCCTGTGCCACGGCTTGAAAGAGGAAAGCCTCAAGAAGCTGATTGACCGTTTGAATCAAGTAAAGATGATTGGTGAGCTCCAGAAAACCTACGGCACGGCAGTGACGGTAGAGGAGCTTTCCAAAATCGTGACAAAGTTCGAAAACAGCGTGGAACGGGTGATGAAATACCATCCCTACTGGACTGCTCCGGTCGTTGGATTTAAAGTGGCGGACCGCATCGGAGAAATCGATAAGGTCAAGCCAAATGATATCGAACGGTTATCCGCTGCTGTACGGCACAATCTGAACGAGCTCTGCCGCAAGTATGGGTCAGCGATGGCTGTATTGGATGAGTTAATCGCTAAGACGATGAGTATGCTTCAAGACACGAAACTTGGCGGCGTGGTGATAGCAGACATCCATAAAGCAATCAATGCGATGTGGACGAACCAAGAAGTTCGCTGCACTTGCAACAAGAAATACATCTACCCGAAGAAGAGCCTTGATAATGAAAAGTTGCTCGCTGAGTTCGTGGTATACAACACGGGAAAAGTCTCTCAAGAAAAGCAGGATGCCTTCAAAAAGGCATTTGCAGAGTGGTGTGTGACGCATAGAGAAATGCAGCTCTCCGCAATGCAAACGGCTGCAGTCTGGATGGGCGGAACGAATGTGGTCAGTGTGTTGACCGGCGGACCCGGAACCGGTAAGACTACCAGTTTACAGGCTCTGATTGATTCCTACGCTGCTGCTTTTCCTGACGAGAAAATCACCCTGCTTGCTCCTACGGGATTGGCAGCGAAGCGAATGAGCGAGAAGGCCGGCAGACCGGCCAAGACAATTCACAGCGCGTTTCGCCTTATTCCAACGGATGATGACGAGAAAGATGAGTTTGCCCCTGATTATAATGATGCTCTGGTGCAGCGCATTGATTCAGGGCTCGTTGTGGTGGACGAATTTTCAATGGTCGGAATCGACATGGCCGCCTTCTTGATTGACCACTGTGATTTCTCTTCAGGGCGCTGTCAAATCGTTTTGGTCGGCGATATCGACCAGTTGCCTTCGATTTCGGCGGGCAGTGTTCTCCTGCATCTGATTTCATCGGGCGTAGTGCCGGTGACTGTTCTGGATAGAAACTTTCGTCAGAGCAATCAGACCGGCATTCCTGAACTGGCTTCTGAAATCAATGAGGGAAAGTCGGTGCTCAGCTTCACCGGTGGCTGTTCATTTGACTCTGTTGATACTTCGAACAAAGAACTGGTCTGCAACGAAATCACCAAGCAGTATATCAAGGCTATCAAGGAGCACGGCATCAAGAATGTGCTCGTCTTGGTCCCCTACCGGAAAGAGTGCAACTCTTCCGGCCCTATCTGCACAGATAAGTTAAATCCCATCTTGCGTGATGCTGTAAACCCGGCAGCACCCAATAAGAAGGAAATGAAAATCGGTGAGCGGATTTTCCGAGAGGGAGACCGCATCATCAACCTCAAAAACGCAACAGACTGTGTGAACGGCGATATTGGTACAGTAGTAAAGGTCTCTGCTGACGGCGAGACAATGTCCATCGAGCTCGACTGTGGGTCGATTCTTGAATTTGAAAAGTCGCGTGTGGCAAAGGCAATTGACCTTGCCTACACCGTGACCGTTCACAAGAGTCAGGGCGGCGAGTATAGTGCGATTATTATGCCGTTCGTTCGTGGGCATGAATACATGCTGTATCGGCAATTGACCTACACGGCAATCACAAGAGCAAAGAAACAGTTCCTCGGAATCGGGGACATCAATTTGCTGAAAAAGGCCGGTATGGATGCCCATGAGTTCAAGCAACCGAGAGACCTTTTGGATTTGCGAATTATAGCTCTGGCCGCAAAGAAATCCCCTCTGCATAATGACGGTGGGGAAAGCAGAGCCGCATAAGTAGTCTCAATGAAACATAGTTGAAGGAGGAAGCGACTATGGCAAGTACAGGGACAAAGATTGATGCACTAACCCTCTCCCCTGCTCAGCAGGAAGAGCAGTTGAATACGATTCTGGATTTCTTGACGCTGGTGCATCCCAGTCTCACCAACAATAACAGCGGCGCTTGCGTAGAGCTGCGCCCTCTGGCCCGCAATCAGGATAATGTTCCTTTCGTGCTGTTTAAGAACAGCTACAACACTTGGCAGCTCCGCGAAAAGGATATCGATATTCTGCGCCGCTGGCTGGATGCCCGCAACGGCTATCCGATGTGTATGTATTACTCGGTCTATTCCTACGACTATGATAAGCGCACCCTGACCAAATCCGGCAAAGTTGCCCAGAAAGGCAAGATTACCGTTGAGGCCGCGAAGTTCGCAGAGGAGCTGCCGCTGGACTTCGACCACTGCGATGAAGAAGAGATGAAGAAGTACGATGAGATGTTCGAGAGCATCGGCATCCATCCGCTTTGGCTGTTCTCCGGGCATGGCTATCAGGCTCATATCCTGCTGACCGATAAGGTCGTGGGAAAGACTCTCAAATACCTCGTCAAGCTGATTCGGGCGAAGGGATTCACTCATGTGGACCCGGCGTGTGTTGACGAAGCCCGCATGATGCGTCTTCCCTACACCTTCAATGCCAAGTGCTTTGAAAAGCGTACCAAGTACCCGGAAGAGCGCGAGAACCCGCCGATGTGCCATGTTGTCAAATTCAGTGACAAACGCGTGTCGCTCAAGAATCTGATTGACGCTTTGGAAAGCATCCCCACGAATGACATGGATGAGTACATCGCAGCATTGTCTATCCGTGATGAAGTGAAGAGCTTGCCTCAGAACGAACAGAGTGCGGCGGGCACTAAACCTCAACCGATTGATGCAGGGAATAGAGTGATGCCTGAATACCCGGCAGGGCTGTTTGAGGCAGTGAAAGCAAAGGATTTCCCTACTGCCATCAAGAAGATGCTCACCTTTACTCCGCAGGGCTACCGTCACGACACGATGGCTTTCCTGATTAACTTTCTGACGGTCTATCTTGGCATCACCGCAACCCAGACCCGCGACATCCTCAAAATCTGGAATGAAAAGGCTTGCGAGCCGTCTCTCGAAAACTATGATGCTGAGTTCTCCAATCTCTGGCCGGGAAGCGGCAAGTACAGCATCCGCAAACTCGCTGCGCAGCACGGTTTTATCGACCTCAAAGACTATCTCAAAGTTCGGTGTGCTACTGAAATCAAAATTCCAAACCAGCTTTTTGATACGATGAATAAAGTAAAGAATGGTGCGGTGAATGTCTACCTTGCCGTTGCAATGGCAGAACATGATGGTGTTGTGGGTGATATTCAGACAATCATGCGCTATGCCAACATGAAGTCTGAGAGCAATGTCCGTAAAGAAATCAAGGAACTGAAAAAACATCAGTTCATCTATAAGGTGGACGGCTTGCGCTCTAAAGGAATCCCCGATACATACAAAGTTAGCCAGTTTCCCCTCTCTGGCGGATTCTATTCTATTGAGTACTTGGTTGCACAGGACTATCTAACCTTGTTCTCCTCAGAACTTTGCTTACTGCTTGTGTTGCGCCGGATTTGCAGCCATAAAACAGATGTTATTGTGAATCAAACGCAGCTTGGTGCAGCAATTGGATGCACAAGAACAAATGTTGGCAAGCTGATGAAGAAACTTGAAATGCGCGGGTACATCACGATTACCGAGAAATATATGGACAAGGTGAAATTTCAGTGCATGGTCGATGTGCTCAAATAACCTGATGTGTTGCGCGAGTACGAAAAGTAGATAGAATGAGACCTAGGGGAAGCAAAATTCCCAGATGTGAAAAGGAGATGTTTTTATGAACAAGTACGAGATTTCAATTGACCGTATCCAGTATGAGCCGGAATGCGAGCATTTTCTTGCTGGCGGAAAGGTCAGCGTTGAAGGCGAGGTATTTGACCTCCTCTTCGAGCGCAATGAGGAAAACGAGTCTGTCGAGATGACTGGCGAGAAGGTCCTCATGGCGTGGTATCGTGATGGCGGAGCGCTTATTTCTGTTGGTCTCGACAGCAAGTATTACGATGCCTTCGATGAACCCACCTTTGACCGTGCCGAAGCATTTGCAAAGCATGTCTACAAGCGTGTGGTGAAGATGGTTGATGAAGTAGCCACTGCCGAATTGGAAGTCCTAAGAACGGGTAAATAATGCGCCGCTTATCGCCTTTTTGTTGCGGTAGATGATAGAAAAGTAAGTATAAATGTGGTATAATAAAACTAATATTTCAAGGGAGGATTTACCATGAAAAAGGCAACTATTAACATCAGCGATGTCAAGTACTTTGCGGATGAGCACGAGCTGCACATTTTTGGCGAAATCAATGTGGACCATGTGGTACTTGATTTTGGACTGACGCAGAGCGTTCTTGGCAGCGAGCTCCGTGCCGAGTACGAAGATGTATGCTTGTGCTATGAAGTGGGCATGCCTCCGGAATTCTACTATGATGAGAATGGCAAAAATGCCGCCAATATTGATGAGAAAGTTAAAGAGCGCGGTGAAAAGTTCATCCGTGGCATTTATCTCGATATTCTCGATGCTGCGGATGATGCAATTATGGACAACACGCAGTTCCTGACGGAACGATTCGCCTATGTGGAAGCAGGCTTCGGCGGTAAGCTGCCGCTTAAATTCGAGGAAGATAAGCAAAACGATGATGGTAGTTATGAGGGCGCAGCGGTCGTACATGGTTGTGGCGTAATCAAGTATATCATCCGTGACGGTAAAATCGATGAGCTTTTCTTCCCCTACACAGAGGACAAAGAAGACCTGCGCGATTATGAGACTGAAGCGGATACTGTTGAGGACATCTGTGATGCAATTATGCAGCATGTTGAGAGCGTGAAGGTCGCCCAGTAAGAACCTCTGCAAATCAATTGAGTGCCCGTACTGCCGAATAATGACAGTTCGGGCTTTTCTGTGGTATAATGCTAATAACAGATTATCTCCAGAATGAGAGGAAAACACATGACTATCGGAGACATTCTCGTTAATACCAACCGGGCAAACCTCAATAATCTGCTACCGTTATCGGAAGTGAAAACCAAAAAGGATTTCGCCAAATTCAAGAAGAAGGGCTATACCGTCGGCATGACTGCCGGGGAATTTCAGGAGAAATACCCGCTTCTTCCCATTGAGAACATTTATGCCTCCTACAACATCCTGTCCTCGCTCTATTATTGCGAGCCTCAAAATCCTACCATCCCGATTGTCTTGAATCTTCAGATTTACGGCGACAAGCGCCTATCTGTTGCAAACGAATCGGATGAAGCATTTCAAAATCGGATTCTCTCGATAGTAAAAACGATTTCTGATGGGAATGTCAAACGGATTCGGTCGTATCTCTTTTCCCTCGAAGACAGTTTCAGGGTTTCCGTGCTTTCACAGTATGTCAAGAACGCAGAGCCCTCAACGGAACTGTACGACCTCTTTATGGATTATTACAAATCTACCGATTATGGATTCCAGAATCTCAGCGAAGCCGATATACGCAAAGTCCTGTCCGGTAAATCTGAGGAGCAGAAGAAGAAAACTGCTGAAAAGCTTCGGAAATTCCCGGATACGGTTACCGTTTATCGCGGAGAGGGCAGCAAATCAACGCCGTATACGCAGTCTTTCTCTTGGACGGTCAGCTACAAAGCAGCTTGTTTCTTTGCCTGCAGGTTGCCGAGCGCTGAAGACAGCACCATCATCTCAGCAGAGGTGTCAAAGGACGACATCGTTGAGTTTTTCTCAGAAAGAAACGAGTCGGAAGTTGTCATTTTGCCGTCTGCCGTGAAATCCGTAAAAGTCGATACTTTGTATGGCTTAAAATCTGTCGAAGAAGAAGTTCTCGAAATCATGCCCCTGTACCAAGCCGGTCGCGAAGAGATTCGGCATCTGTATGCAGTTCATGGCAAACTCGATGCAAATGAGTCCGGGCACGATGCCCTGCACACGCTGCGTGTACTATTCAACGCGCTTCTTCTCGTTGAGATGGATGGCATTATGCTCTCTGAAGAAGAAACGCAGATGCTGATGGATGCCATTATCTACCACGACATCGGCCGCACGAACGATGATGTTGACGATAGCCATGGCAAAGCATCCCGCGATATTTATGCCGCTGACTGCAAACCCGAAAATCCCGGTACGAGCTTTCTCATCGAGTATCATTGCCTCGATGATGCTGTCGCTCGCAGAGATTTAGAAGCTCTTTCTCTGCCGAATGCTGACCGCATCTGGCTGCTGTATACGATTCTCAAAGATGCCGATGCGCTTGACCGGGTCCGGTTCGGGCTCAGACACCTTAATCCTAAATACCTGCGCAACGATATAGCGCATAAAATTTTGCCCGTAGCACAGCTTTGCTTAGGGCAGCTGACTTTCTAAGAAGCGCACACGGGAACCCGAGGAATAAAGACAGTTAATACAAACTGCTTAACGAGAGAGGAAATTCTCTTTCTCGAAGAACACAGCGTGCAGGGCGACCTGCATCTTTTGAGTCCGGATTTGTCTGTGAGGGGAGAAATCGAGGACAAGGTCGGAGATGAGCTCATGTTCCAAGGCCTCGACGAGAACCATGAGCCGAACCAGATAGGTCGTATCTGCGAATCGATTCTTAACAAAATTCCTATCTCGCCAGACTAAAAACAAAAACCAATCCGGTATTCCGACACAGTAAGAGGAGCGTCCGCCAAAGCAGACGCTCCTCTTTGTGTTCTTGTGCTTTTTGTAAGCTTGCAGCTTACTTGGCGCTGCCGTTCAGGCGCGGGATGGTCTCAGTCTTCGTTTCATTGCAAACCGTGCAGGTGTAGGTCTTGACGCCTTCTTTTTCAGCCGTGGGCTCAGTAGTTACGACACCGTTATCCCAAGTGTGGTCTTTCTTGGGCGTGAAATCGAAAGTGCTGCTCACATCACCGCAGACTTTGCAGTAGATTTCGGTGCGACCCTCTTCCTTGCAGGTAGACTCTATGACACGCTTAGCGGCATGGTGACCGGTGGAGTGTACAAAGTTGTCCTTGTAGGAGAGGCTGTCATCCTGATTGCACTTGTGCATCGTGTAGCCGTCCTCGGTGCAAGTCGGCTGGACAACGGTAACGGTGAAGGTGTACTTGGTGGGCAGGACCTTTTCGGTCTTGGTCGCATCGCAGTTCTTGCAATGCAGAGTCTTGACGCCATACTCATCATAGGTAGGCGGGGTAGTGATGACGCCTTCGTTCCAGACATGACCCGTGCCACCGTAGGAGTAAGTCATGGTATGAGAAGCGTCGCGCTTGCAGTGCATCAGCATAGTGCCCTTCTCGGTGCAGGTAGCCTTTTTCAGGCATTCGGTGTGCTCGGTGTCCCAATCATGGTAACCGATAGCGGGCACAGGCATCAACACTCTTTCGTTGCACCCCTCGTAGCTGCAGTACATCCAACGCTCGCCCTCGGTCTCACAAGAAGGCTCTTTGACAATTTCGCCAAGGCGCGTGTAATCGTGCTCATGCACCTTGGGGATGTCTTCGGTCTTTGTTTCTTGGCATACCTTGCAGGTGAAGGTCTTGATGCCGGTCTCGGTAGCGGTCGGCTCCTTCGTTACAACGCCTTCATCCCACTGATGCTCACCAGTTGCATGAAGGTCTTTCACATGCTGCTTATCGTTGCAGCGCTCACAGACATTGTCTACGCTGCCAGGAGCGCCACAGGTAGCGGGAGTAGTGACTTCCTTATACTGATGGCCCAACGCAGCAACAGGCGTATCCTGATAGGTCTTTGCGGGATTCTCATTGCAGGTATGCAGCGTGTAACCGTCCTCGGTGCAAGTAGGAGGAACGACAGTTTCCGTGAAGGTATAGCCCAGAGCAGGAATCACTTCTGTATACACATGGGTCCCGTCATTTTGGCAGGTATAGGTGCGCTCGCCATCTTCTTCGTAGGTCGGTTTCTTCGTTACAACGCCTTCGCCCCAAGCGTGTCCCGTCGCCGGAACAGGTTCCGTGTAGGTGTGGTTCTTATCATTCAGGCAAGTGAAGGTCTTAACACCATCCTCGGTACAGGTAGGAGCCTTGGTGACAGTACCATCATCCCACTTGTGGCCCAGTGCTGGGATTTCCTCAGTCTTAGTCTCTGCGCAGCCGGTATTCTGGCACTTATAGGTCTTTACACCGACAGCTTCGCAGGTAGCAGGCGTTGTTACAGTGCCATCATCCCATTTGTGACCCACAGCCGGGATTTCCTCGGTCTTAGTCTCTGCGCAGCCTGTATTCTGGCACTTGTAGGTCTTAACGCCAGCTGTCGTACAGGTTGCTGCCGTTGTGACTGTACCGGTATCCCAGGCATGCCCCAGTGCATTCGTATAATCGCGTTTTTCGGTCAGACCGGGGACTTCGTTGCACTCATAGATGGTATAACCCTCAGCGGTGCAGGTCGGAGCAACAACGCTCTTGATATGATAGGTCTTGTTGAGAGACGGGATTTCCTCTGTGCGCGTCTCATCGCATTCCTTGCACTTGAAGGTCTTGATACCGGTCTCGGTATAAGTAGCAGCCTTCGTGACTGTACCGCCATCCCAGTTGTGTCCCTTTGCCGGAACAAAGCGGTCATTGTAGTTCATGCCGCCCCACTCATGGCAGATATGCTCATCGTAGCCCTGCGTGGTGCAGGTCGCCTCATGACGGCGAACCGTGAAGGTGTATTTTACCTGAGGCTTTGCGGTAGGAGCCGGAGTAGCTGCCGGAGCAGGTGCCGGTGTTTTTGTCGCTGCCGGTTTTGTCGTCCCGCCGGAAGTCGAAGTGCCGGTGCTCGGCTTCTCTGTTTTAGTCGGCTCGCTGGTGGTGTTGTCTTTCTTATCGGTGTTCTCAGCGGGCGCGGCGGTCGGTGCAGGTGTAGCGGTCGGTGCAGGCGTGGCAGTTACTTCCGGTGTTTCCGGAACCGCAGCCTGACTTTGGCTCGTGGTCACATCCGAACTCGTCGTATCGTTGGTGTTTTTTCTTTTCTTGCAGCCGGTCAAAGAAACCGCAACCGTAGCAGCCAAGGTTACAGCAACGATTCTTTTCGCTGTACTTACTCTCCTTTTCATGATAAACCTCCTTCCATTTTGGGGATAGTTTCTTAACTATATTATACCAAAGAAAATATCGCGTTTACATTGATTTTTATAGATTTTACAACTTCTCTATCAAGTTTTACTGTTTGCATAATTAGCACATTACGAAACTGTGCATAGTACCCAGTACATATGGCTACCTCTCAACCTCCGCCACTAGCCATTGATTTCCGTATTTTTCTAAAAACTTCCGTCATGTTGCATATTGACTATTTTCCGAGAAAAGAGTACGCTATTTTGAATCGAAGGAAGGGATTGTCATGGAAGTCAGTTTGTTGCTCATGCAGCAGATAGCTCAGCTGTTCATCGTTCTCATAATGGGCTATGCAGTCGTCAAGGCAGGGCTTCTGAAAGCCTCAGACAGCAAGGTTTTGTCCGTAGTTTTCGTATATCTGGTCATGCCGTGCGTCGTTCTCAACGCATTTCAAATCGATGATACGCCGCAGATTCGCACAGGACTCTTGTACTCGATGGGTATAGCAGTCGGGATGCATGTCGTGTTTCTGGTTCTCAATGCCATCTTTAAAAAGCCGCTTAAACTGGATGTCGTGGAGCAGGTCAACATCATCTACAGCAATGCGGCTGCGCTCGTCATCCCTCTGGTTCAGGCTTTGCTCGGCGAGGAATATGTCGTGTATTCCTGTGCTTTTGTCATCGTTCAGTTGATACTGCTTTGGACTCATGCAAGCGCTTGTCTACAGGGGAATGCAAAGCTGGAATGGAAGAAAATTCTCACTAACATCAATCTGATTGCGATTGTTGTTGGTGCGCTTCTTTACTTGCTACATATTGCCCTGCCTACGCCCATTGTGAGTACGCTCAGCAGCGTGGGAAACATGATTGGACCTATGGGAATGTTGCTGGCTGGCATGGCTATTGCAGAAGTCCCTCTCAAAAAAGTCTTTTGCACAGTACGAAATTATTTGCCCGTTGCACTTCGTCTGATTGTAGTTCCTATCATTGTTCTGCTGCTACTTTGCGTGTTCCACGCATCTAACTGGATTGCAGATGGTAAAGCAATTTTAATGACAGTCTACCTATCGGCTATTACGCCGTCTTGTGCGACAGTCACCTCAATGGCGCAACTCTACAATCGTGATGCGGCGCACTCAAGTGCATTGTATGTTCTGAGTACGCTGCTTTCCATCATTACGATGCCTTTGGTGATTGGACTGTTCGATTTGCTGGTGTGATATACCTTTTATAAGTACAGATTATGAAAGAGAAAAGCGCCCACCTTTCACGGTGTGCGCTTCTTCATTTTGTGGAGTATTACTGGATACCCAGAGCGGCTTTCAAATTGTCATAGAAAGAATCTGCGATGGCGTGAACACTTCTATACTGGCCGGTGTATCTCTTACATTGCTCGTGGGTGATGATGGGTGTGTCATATACGATATGGTCTATACGAACATCCACGGTCAATTTGTTGTTGCAGTATTCAGCGGGACGATTTTCGAGAATATACGGACCATAAATGACCGTGCCGTAGGCATACACACCACTCTCATGCGCGGGGTCCTGTTTGCCGACATGCAGAATTACAATGTCCCCAAGCTGCATATCACGGGTGGCAAGAAAACACTCTACATGGCCGGAGCCTTTCACATTGTCAAAAAGATTCCATTGCCGGAGATTCACTGGTTCTATGTAGAAGGTCATTGTCAGTCCAATTCTCCTGCTTCTCTAAGAGTGTTTTCTGCATCACTGAAAATTTGGTCGTAGTCATCAGGATAAGTTAATGTTCCGAGCGTATCCCCTGTTTTGCTATCCACATAGTTGATGACGACATGCGGTTCTTCTACACCATTTAAGACTTGATAGCCTTCTGCGCTGATGCCGAACAACATACCCGCAGTTGTGAACGGACTCTCATAATCGTTAGAATCCATGTTGACGGTGAATACAGTCAGGTCATCATTATAGGAGTAGTCGCTATATTCAGAAGATTGACCATCAGAGAAGAAATCCTCCATCTGGGAATCGATGCTTGCCTTGAAATTTAAGAGCAGTTTCTCATGTGCTTCGCTGGTCATCGTGACTGTGGCTGAGCCATCATCGTTGGCTTTTGCTTCCAGCGTACCCTCGCTATCAAGGATATTCTTGCAGAAGTTTTCGGCGGCAGTGACCTTTTCCGTGTCTGTACTATCACTGTTTGCACCCGGTATCATATAGCTTGGATATGTGATAGTGACGGACTCGCCACTTTTTTCGACGGAGGCCACAGGCTTATCCGTGATAGATGATGTGACTGAAGAGGATTCCGTACTGGATGCACAAGCAGCCAGCGAAAGGGATAGACTTACTGCTATAATAATGGAAGTGATTCTTTTCATTCGTTCTCCTCATTTCTCGAAGTGGTCGGCGGCAATGCCATCCAAGGATTGCTTGATTTTTTCAAATGGCTGGTATAGGTCCAGCGTTCGGACTGTGATTTGGTTGCCGTGCATTTGGAACACACTGTCCGGTTGGATGACATCTACCGTCTTTGCGTACAAAAGCATACCAGATACCTTGTGAGGCTCGCCACTCTTCTCCAGCTCAAATTCTTTATTCTTTACATAGGTGTAAATTTGGTACATATTCCCGGAATGAATGGTGCGTTTATTGTACTGCACCTGCATATTGTGAGCATAGTACTTGGCATCGATTATCAGAACGGAATTTCCCCTTTCCCTCTGGAGCATGATATCGCTCTGCATGATTGGCAGAGCCGTCTGCACACCGTCATCAAGCGCCCATCGTATCTGCGATGCCGATGGTTTCAGTTCCGGATGTTCTCGCCGGTAGTATTCCAGCAGGAATTTCTCATATAGGTGGCTCATCTCCTGACTGTCCTCAAATGCAGCGAGTTTATAGCTGCCATCATCTTCGGTCTGAAGTATACCATTCAGAACGAGCTGGCAGATGCCTATGAGCATCAGATAAGTCTCGTTGTTGCGGTGAAAGCGTAGGTCAGACCATCGTATAGAACTTGGCTCGACATCATCGACAGACGAGAAGAAGAGCATCTCACTGCGGAGGCGCTGTCGATACTCTTTCTTTACTTCGCTACTTCCTACCAGAATCAGCGCAGTGGTCTTGATTATCTGATTCAAAAGGTTGTTCTCGGAGAGTTCATCGTACTTGCAATGTAACTGCTGACGATGGGCTATCTGGTTTCGAATCGTGCCCGGAAAGGAAATTTTACCGTGCAGTACGGAGAGGTCTCCTTCTTGGTCGATATACTCCTTATAGAGTCCCTGCTTTAGCTGCTGACTGATACCCTGCGCAAGAATTGCCGCAAAAAGGTTTTGAGCGTTGTCGAACTGGACGGTCTCCAAATCCTTGTAGTTCTTCTGTTGCAACGCCTTAAAAGCATAGGCCAGCATGTAGTAGATATTTTTTATAAGGATTTGTTCTCTATCACTTGCTGCCATTCTCAAAGACCCCGTTCAGGCGGGATGCCCATGCTTCATATTGTTCCTCATCATCAAACCAATACTCAGCCAGCATCGGGAGAATGTCGAAATTCACGATGTTCCTGAGGAGTGCGTCCGAGCACGGTTCATCGAAGACAAAATAGCTATGCCCTATGCAAAAACCCTTGCCGAGCTTTTCTTTGATATCGACATTAAGCTGCTTTACTTCCTCAACAAGTGCTTTCATCGTGCTGCTGCCCTTGCTGCTCATGTACTCCTTGAAGCCGTCAGTGTCGAATCCCGGTTCCATATCAACGAAGCTGAATCGGCGGCGCAAGGCATAGTCAATCATAGCTAAGCTGCGGTCCGCAGTATTCATCATGCCAATGATATAGAGGTTCTTCGGTACAGTAAAGGAGCGGCCACTGTAGGGGAGCGTCGCGGCCTGACCGCGATAGTCTTTCTCAATCAGCATCAAGAGCTCACCAAAAATTTTGGAGAGGTTGCCGCGATTGATTTCATCGATGATAAAGAAGAACTTTTCGTCAGGAGCATCTGCCGCGTCTATGCAAAAGCGTTTGAAAATGCCATCAGTCCGAACGAAACCACTGGCGGCGGGTCTGTAACCCTCTACAAAATCCTCATAGCTGTAGTTCTGATGGAACTGCACGAATTGGATATGGTCATCGTTCTTCGCGCCCATGATGGAGTACGCAAGCCGCTTTGCAACAAAAGTTTTACCAACGCCCGGTGCGCCCTGCAAAATGATGTTTTGCTTACGCATCAAGACAGCATACATCTCATCGTACTTGGCCTCAGAGATAAATACCTCCTCCAAAAAGTCCTTTTTGGTATACTCCGTTGTATCTGTGTCTTCGTCAGGCACTTCCTCGCCATTCACAATTTTTAGCGCCTCGGCCAGTTCAGGACGCAGCTTCCAAATGTATACGCCGTCATCTTCTTTATTGGCTTTCTTGCCCATATACAGAATAGACCACCAACGAATACTCTCGTCTTCCCTCTCGGCTAACTTGCAATGAGTCTTTTCATAGACCTTCTTGGCGAAGGCAATCGAGTTCACATTGTAGGTATTAGCGTTATCACCATATTTCTGTGCCAACTGGGTGCAGGTCGCTTGCCCGCCGTAATCCAGAAGTCGTTCGATGACAGTTTTGGCACTCTCATGATAGACTTCATTATTTGCAAGCAGTGATACCCAGTTTGCCACCGTGATGCCGGGGTTATAGTCTTTCGGCTCCCACTCCTGCTCTGCCTTTTGCTCTTTTAGAATTCGCTCGGTATAGCAGTAGGCCAAATCGGTAGCGAGCATTCGATATTCCGGGTCTGAATAATGCTCTGCTGTCATCCCTTGCGTTTCCCAACTACGGACTTCCGGCTTTTGCTTCATCAATTCGGTCACTTCATTATACAATGCCAGCCATTCACGGATGTTGCTATCCAGACGACCTTTTATGATGCGATGGTCGCTGCCAAGGGCAATCGAGAGATTCCGAGCTTGTGTGTACTGATATACATAGTATTTTTCAGGATAGGCAAGCCAAAGATAGAGTGCTATGGTGCGTTCGTCCTGAAAATGGTTCTTTGCGCCGTTACCGACACGCTCCAGCAAGTCAGCCGATTTCTGCTTGAAAGAGTGAAATCGCTCGATAATATCCTTGCTCTCATCAAAGAGGTCTTTGAACATGACTCTAACCGTATCGGGCTCTCGCTCTGCAAAGTCCTCAATCATCCCTTCAGGGAAGCGAGCTTGTGAAACCATCATATGGCTTACGCCACTCAATGAGCGCTTTATCATGTCCGAGAGGTCCTGTGCTTCAATATCCCAGTTATCCTGAAATGTTTTGATGCCGCGCCACTTGAATTCTTCCTCTTCCCAGTAGCTTTCACCATTTTCCCCTTTGTGGTTGGTGAAGTAATTCTGGTACTCCTTGACCAACTTATCAAATTTCTTTCTGTCAATCATGATACACACCTGCTTTTTGATGGCTTCTACTGCACTGAACTATATATAGATTTATTTTATAGTTTTTGTCGCGAAATTGCAAATAAAGTCTGTTCTATCCGTGCTTTTTTGCCTATTGCACAATGAGCGCCATGTATCTTTGTTCACTTCATCCATTGACAATATCAGCAGTCAATCTCCACCGTCTCGTCTTCACAATTGACTTTATCCAGAGGTTCGCCCCACGAATAATTTATGTACTGTTCTAAAGGGTCATCGTATGCCGAGTAATCAAAATCATCGCCGCCATCACGAACCGGATTACCATTCACAGTAGCATACCAAGTATCGAACCTCATAAACCGATGCTCAGAGCAGTATTCCTTATACTGCTTAAACAACTCCTCACACTGCGGCCACGGCAGCGGACTCTTCACATAGAAATTCAACTGCCACGGCGTATACTCGCTCAGGTCCTCCACCCCGTACCGTTCCAGCCCTTTGAGAGCTTCCTTTCCAAATTTGCCTCTAAAAATTCTGCGGGTCTGCTTGTCCATGTTCATAGTAAAAACTCCTTTGTTTAGTAGGGCTTGAATTTTGCCCTCTAATGTATAAGAGAACAAGAAATCAGAAATTTTCCAACAAAATTTCAAATTTTTCTCTTTATAAATAAAACAGAGCAAAAATCCTCCAATTGATTCACTTTTTGAGTTTTTTTCATTACTTTATAAAGAGAATTTTCAGGTCTGAATTGTAAACTCAAAAAAGTCTCTCTATATATGAACATCGCTGGAAGCAACCAAAAGTTCGAGAAGCAAGCCGTAGAAAATCTCTTTGAATTTTTGTGCATTTTCACGAAGATGCTGCTTCTGCTCTGGAAGTCCAGATTATGGGACAAGCTATCTGATATAATTTAGGTAGAGAACGAAAAATAGCTCCGACACTAATGTCGGAGCCTAAAATCACTATCTATGGCAGCGTAGCTCGCTGCGTTCGAGGTATCAGATATGACGAACTATTCTAACTATCCGCGTCACAGACTTGTCCCCAATAGCTGCATCATCTGCTTTTCGCCGAATTCTTATTCTTGGTGTTCACTCACTGGCAGCACGAAGAAGTATCTCCTAACGAATTATATTGATGGTGCGCAACGAATTGACCTGAAAGATAAGGACGGCACTGAGTACAGTATGTCTGTCGCTCAATTCCGTAAGTGGATTGAGGCGGGCTCTATCCCGAAGAGCGTATTAGAAAAGAAAAAGAAAGAATCCGAGAAGGTCTGTCCCCTGTGCGGCGGCGCTCTGGCGCTCCGCGTGGCGAAGTTTGGACCGAAGCCGGGCAGCCGCTTTTATGGATGTAAGAACTTCCCTGACTGCCACTATACCGAGCCTTATGAGGAAGAAGAGCCCCAAAAGGATAACTAAGAAAGGAGCAGCAACAATGAACATCCCGACACTTCCCGCAGGACGAAACAAATATTACGACCTCGGCCCGACCCGGCAGTTTGATGTAGATGTCATCCGCAGAGCGCTGCTCCAGTACGAGAACACAATGAGAGCAGAGGTAGAAGCTGCCGAGCCTGACAGTGATAAGCGTTTTTGTTTGGCTACAGAACGCATTGCAGCACGAGAGCTGGCTGCAAAGTTTAGTAAGAAACTCCCTTTCTATGAATGATGCGAGGTAAGTAATGACACAGAACGAAATAATCAATGTAATGGCAAAGTGCTCCTGCGGTACTCGTATCGCGTGGACACGCAGCACTGATACTGTGGAGCATCGCGGCGTAGTGGACGAGTTCTACCCGGAGAATGGTGCAGAGGACGCATACCTATCGGTTATCGAGCCACACCACTTTATTCCGGTACTGGGTGCAAGTGAGGTTCAGAACATCAGAATACTGGAGGGCAAGAACCATGAATCCTAATTATGTAAAGCGAAACACTGAAATGGACCGCATTGTAGAGGCTTTTAGTGGCTATATTCATCGACATCCAAATTTAGACCTTCTCTGGTCTGAGAAACTCGGCTATGTGTTGTTGAGTATCGACACGGTGCGGGACTGCTTGTACGGTACAAGCATCTTTAGCAATGCACAAGAGCTTGCTTGTCGCTTATTTAACGAGGTGGTAACCGATGTCATACTCGAACAGGAGGATTGTGACGACATTTCCAATCTGAATGACGAGGGCCGAGAAGAGGTCAGGCAGCGTTGGGCTCCATTTTTGGAGATGCTGCCGGAGTACAAGAATGTCTGCGAAGATATTCTGACCGGAAACAGTAATTCCCAAATAGAGTGAGGAGAACATTATGGCAAACGATTATGGCTATTTTGGCAGCGGCAGTACTGGTTATGCTCACTACAAGCAGTCATTTGACCGCAATTTCGGTGACTCCAGTGGTGGCGGCGGGCATCACAACAGTGGTGGCAGCGGTTCCGGCTGCGGGACACTGCTGTTTATCGTCACTGTGGCCGTAGTCGCTGCGCTTGTGCTGCTGTCTATGTGAAAGGATTCAATAATGGAATTCGAAACGAAGCGGTTAATTATAAAGCCAACCGATGATGAATTTCTTCATATCATTAAGAAGGAACAAGAAAACCCTTTCTCAGCAATCAGTTACGAAGAACAAACTGAACTGACTCTCGAAAAGTTTTCTAACGAAGTGACTTCCACTGATTTGTTGGCATTACGGCAATTTCTATCAAAGTTAAAGGACCCTCCACGGAAGCACCCGGCTACGAACCTTGGATTTTTCCGAAACAGTAGGTCTCGTGAATACCTTAAAATATTTAGAAAAGAAGGTAATGTCCCTATTGGATATTTCCTTACAATAAATGGTGATACATTGACACCAAATGTAGAAATATACCTCTACAGCTCTTTTCATCATATGGGCTATGGGACTGAATTGCTGATGGGTGCTATTTACAATGCCCGCAATATGAAGAGATACACTGAGTTGTACTGCCTCACATCCGTTCATAATAAAAACGGCATTGCTTTGGTTGAGAAATGCGGCGGCATTCTCCAAGAGCCGAAGTTTCCACACCTTCACTTTTTCTTCAAGGAGTACAAGTTGCCTGTCTCTGATAACTGATACACAATAAGTAAGAGAACCACTGCTTGCGGCGCGGCGGTCCTCTTCTTATATTTGTGCTTGCTTTTCGTTCGACCTCGTGGTAAAATAATGTTGAAAGTAAATTCAATGAATTTCAATTCAACGATATTGGAGGTGCAACAATGTTTATTGGTCGTGAGAAAGAACTGGCTCTCTTGCAGCAGGATTATATAGGCAAAGCGGTGATGGTCTACGGTAAGCGCCGTGTGGGAAAAACAACGCTCATCCAAAAAGCATTTGAGAACTGCCAGCATCAAAAAGTGTACTATGAGTGCTCGAAAGGTACGATGCAGGACAACATCAATGGCCTTGTGCAGGAACTGGTTAGAGCTAAGGTTCTGCCCGTGCCTCTGAACTTCAATACGCTTCAAGATGTATTCACCTACCTCAATGCTCTGCCCCAAAAAATGGTGATTGTCATTGATGAGTACCCCTATCTCAAAACGATGACGGACTCCGCAACTGTTGACTCCATCTTCCAGAACATTATTGACAATCACCTTAGTAACATGGAGCTCGTCCTTTCTGGTTCTCACATCGGAATGATGAAAGACCTCTTGCAGGAAAAGAACGCTCTGTATGGACGCTTTGCCGTTACTATCAAGCTCAACGAGCTGAACTATCTGGACACCGCGAAGTTCTACCCTGACAAGACTCCTTATGATAAGGTAGCACACTATGCTGTGTTCGGCGGCTCTCCTTTCGTAAATCAGGCGCTGAATCCTGCTGCGTCCCTGCGAGAGAACATCATCAGCACAATTCTCAATCCCGTGAGCGCGGTGTACCTATATGCCAGCCAGTTGCTGCTGTCGGACTACTCCGTCAAAATCAATGCCGAGCGTATCTTTGCAGTCATTGGCAACGGCAAGAAACGCTATACGGAGATTGAGGATAAACTGGATGTCAAAAAGACTGGAAATCTCTCCAAACAGATTAAATCGCTGACCGACCTCGAAATCGTCTCGCGCAATACTCCTATCAACAAAATCGGCGACAATAAGAAGTCTACCGTCGAAATCAATGACAATCTGCTGCGGTTCTATTTTACCTTTGTTTATAAGAATGCAAGCGCGTTGCAGGTGCTCGGCGCAGAGGCTTTCTACGATGAGTATGTTGCTCCAGCTCTGACAGACTTCATCTCTCGCCGGTTTGAAGGCATCTGCCGCGACTATTTCAGCTTGCAGGTTCGTTCTGGAAAACTGAAAGGTGTCCGTAACATCGGCAGCTACTACTATGATGACCCTGTCAACCGTAAGAACGGCGAGTTTGATGTCGCTCTGGAGCGGGCAGATGGCTATGTCATTTTGGAGGTAAAGTATTATGCTCAGCCCATGACGCTCGATGAGATACATCGGGAGGCCCAGCAGGTAAAGGACATCAAAGAACTGACGGTAAATCAGCTCGGTTTCATTGCCATTAACGGGTTCGTAGAGCAGGAAAAGCCCTACATTTATCTGGACGGAAATGACATCTATATGAGCGAGGACTAATATGGACAAGGCATCATATAGTTTGTCCGCAATAGCACAATGCAAGCAGCTCATCAGAAAAACTCGCTGGAGCACTCGACTGAAAAGCGAGCATAACTCCAGATGTGCAGAAGTGAATAGCCTGTTTGCATCCTGTCAAACACTTCTCACCTGCGTTCTGTTTCAGCCGGACCTTTCCCCTGCCTATGATTATCAGCAAATGGTTCTCTCAAAGAACTGCACAAAGACTCAACTTGACAATCAGTTGCGCGTCTGCCGTGCGTTTGCCGAGGCTCAGATTTCTCTCATTGAAAAAGATATTCGTGATGGCTCGGTGAATAGTGTGCCTTAATTAGCAAGTGAAACAAACGAAAGACCCCTGCCATTTTTGGCAGAGGTCTTTTTTGTCTTGTAATAGTAGTTATGCTTTTTGCCTAACTCTGGTTTCCAAGCCTTCCATGTCCAGCCCCTTAAATCCTACGATATAATACTTGCCCTCGTCATCACCTTCCACATGGGAATGCACCCATCGGGGAGTGAAGCAATTCTTCACCAACAGGAACTCTATGCCGGAGCCACAGGTGTACTCGTAGAAGTCATCCTCATATCTGCCGCTGCTGTTAATGTGCAGTTGGCTCGTTCCGGCAACCGGGCGGCGGATATAGTCCAAGTTTTGAGTCACCCGGAGAAGTGCTTCAGATGCTTTCATGAGCTCATCTCTGCGCTGCGTTTCATTCGGGTCATTCTCATCGTAGTCGATGTGCTCCAGCGTCCGATTATCACTGTAGCCAGACCGTCTCAGCAGTTCTTTTGCCTCGATGAGGGCGCTGTTGAACCGGTCTTCGTATTCTCGGATGTCCATTCCAAGTCCTCCTATATTTGGTGTAATTTGCCATCTGCTTTCATTGAATTCATTATACCATATTAGGAGTGTCATTGTCTGGACTTCCAAGAGAATTCAGAAAATATTTTTATCTACGAGTTATTTTTCCGCCCTGCTTGAAGGTTGCTCGTCCCACCTTGGTCTGGTTGTCTGTATCGTAGTCAGCAACAAATGCGATGTCTTCTTCCCAGCGCTTGATGGCATCTCTCATATCCGGATTGTTTTTACGAAGTTTAATAAATTCCGATATTTTCTCCGTAATTTCCCATTTAGTGTATTTACCGCTGTCCAAAAGCTCTTTTAAAATTATTTGCCGCCTCCGCTGACTCACAGACGCTCTAACAGAATATCCAGCTCGGCTAAGAAAAGAAGTGTCCGCAAAACCAAAATCATCATAATCTTCAAATTCACTCTGTTCGAGCTTACACTCAAATCGAAGAGCACCATATTTAGCTTGATAGCCTACAAACACATCGTAGTTCATAAAAAAGGAGCCGCAGCCACTACAATATTGCACCGTAACCGGAACTTCTCTACCGCTTTTTGTGTTTACATAGGCCGTACAATCTACAATTGTATGATGTCTTTTCATTTCGAATCCATATACAATGACATCGTTGCCTTTTGTATCCTTTAAGCAAATCTGCCTATCTTTTTTCTCGCTGTTTGGTCTTCTTACAATGCTGTCTACCACTCGCTCCATCCTATCCGATGTGAGGAGGCAGACATTTTCTCTTTGCCTTACTGGTTTTCTTTCTGTCTTACTTTCCTGATTATCTGAACTATTATCGTTCTCCTTTCCCTCGCCATTTTGGTCCATTGTTGAAGTCTTGCTCTTTGCATAGACAGTCTTCAATTTATTGACATGTTTTAGCGATATGGTATTTCCTGCTGAGGTTGTTGTAAGCTTCACATCTGCAAATGCAACGCTTAGGCTATCTTGGTAAATTACAAGTCTCTGCTCTCGAAATGCCTCCACATCCAGAATAAATGCCGACTTCGAGACAAGGTAATAGCTTTCCACATCAATTAACTTACCATCCTTTGTGCTCAGCTTATAGCGCACGCCTTCTAGTAAATTTTCATTCGTGTTTTCATAAATATAGAACCATTCCACTTTCAGGAAATCATAGTGCTCAACTATAAAAATTCTTGGATAGGTCCTTACTCGCTGCAGTTGCGATTTGCGAAGTTCAACTCGTCTTGCCCTTTCTTTTTGTATTGTAGTCAAAAAGTCATCTTCGGCTTTTGCCTTCTCTATATGCAGCTTTTTGCGCCCCTCTTTAGTCGTTATTTTTAATTTCCCGCTGAACACGATGAAGCTCTGCTCAAATGGTATATCTACCACTGGCAAAAAGTTAGCAATATCAATCAAAAACAAATCCTGCTCTTTGAGATATACACCCTTAATAAATCTTTCCTCGGCTTTTGCTTTGAATCCATGACACGCCTTTTCATAGCTTCCTGCACTGATAGCACTCATGTACACTGCAAAATCTTTGGTGGACAATAAACACACTGGCGCTTTCCAGTGTACCTTTTTCATTTCGTTTGCCGTCATCTTGTTTATCACCCCAGATTTTTTGGCTGTGTCATCTTCTGTATCTCTTCAAATATTACTTCCAGACTGATTTTTCGCGCAGCAGTTCATTGACATCAAAACTCGAAGCGTTGTAAACAGTCAGACCCTTTTCCAGAGCGTATTTAACGGTATAGGCCGTGCCGCCTGTTGGTTTCGTGCAATAAGAGATGCAATACTTGGAGCCGTCCACCAGATGCCGATTGCGGGCAAGGTATGCTGCCTTGCTTGGCTTTTTTGCTACATAGACAATCTTGTCCATCTGCTTGTCAAGAAGCGCTGCTCTGGCCTGTTCTTCCTGCGACCACTTGGCTCTGTACCCTTCGAACGGCAGCACCTCGATGATTTTCATGCGTTTATTGTCTTTGCGGAGCTGAATGAGATACTCGGTCATCATTCTATCGAAACCAAGCGCACCACCCACGCCGTAGTAGATAATCCCTTGTTGGATAAGAGGCTGTATCCGATGGTAAACGCGGGCTTTGATTTTCGTTTCCTCACCCGCAGGAATGTCTTTGTGTCCAGTAAAGCAGCAGGTCAAATCCGTGAACTTCCCCATCACTCAGCCCTCCTCCGCTCTTCTCATTACCTTTTATTATACTATAATTTTAGCTGCGCTATCTTGCCAAAATACAACCTGCATTTTTGGCTATTCTGCATATTGTTTAAGCTGGCTCATTCGGCGCGGTACTTTTGGCTTCCACGAACCACTTGTTTTCCTCAAAGTAAAGAAATGTTTTTGCTCGCCCTATCTGACATGTATACCGCACACCCACGCCGCCACATTTGCTATACTTGCGTGGCGCGATGTCAGTAACATTGGTGATTTCGAACTCCTGCCCGTCATCCCAGATTACGCGAAGAGGTATGAGGTCTCCATCTGGCGAAAAATCTGCTATGACCTGCACATATTTCTTTATCCTTTGCTCTGGCATAAATTAGATGCTCCCTTGCAAGAACCCGTGAGGGTGTATATTATGCTCGCCTTTGGCATCGCAATGAGACAGAGCGCGGTCACAATACATCACACCGCGCTGCACTGAGTAATAGCCGAATCTATTGCGAACGCCGTCTATCGCGGACTCTAAACGCTCCATCTCTTCCTGCTTCTCTGCGCTGAACTCAAACGATATTTGGCTTGGCTCCGTGTCTGGTCGAAGGTCAATCGCACGAACGCCAACGGAGCGGAGGTGCTCACTCCACCTGTAATTCTTCTTGTATAGTTGGAAAGCAGCCTCCGCTATATCTTTCTCTTGCATTGTCGGCTGGCTGAGCTTGCATTGTCGCTCAAAGCTGAACAGGCTGGAATCACGCAGACTGACCTCTACTCCCCTGCATCGGAAGTGGTTTTCTCGGAGCCTCGCCGCAACACTCTCCGATAACAGGTAGAGGACAATCCAGACATCCCCATCCGTCAAGAGGTCTCGTGGTGTGGTCCAGCTGTTGCCTACGCTTTTGATTGGCGCAACAACATCTTTGGCTTCGTATTTCGCGACCGGCGAGATGTCTATACCGTTGGCGAATTGCCATAGCATGAGCCCTATTTTACCGAGCTTCTCTTGCAGAAACTTCGGATTGGTCTGAGCCAAGTCCCCTATCGTATGGATAGCGTAGTTATCCAGCTTTTCGGCTGTCTTGCGGCCAACATAGAGTAGGTCCGAGGCTGGCAGCGGGAAGACTATCTTCCGGAAGTTGTCCTTGTCGATGACTGTGATAGCATCCGGCTTTTTATAGTCTGAACCAAGCTTGGCGAGAATTTTGTTCCAGCTAACACCGATGGAGCAGGTAATGCCAAGTTCATCCTTGACCGTATCCGATATCTTCTTTGCTATAGTAGGGCCGTCACCGTGGATTTGCTGGCTTCCTGTGCAGTCGAGCCAAGCCTCATCGAGACCAAAAGGTTCGACTTGGTCTGTGAATCGCAAAAATATCTCACGAGTATAGCCACTGAAACGAGTGTAGAGGTCATAATGTGCCGGAACGAAGATAATATCTCGGCAATGCTGCTGCGCCTCCCACAGTGGCATACCAGTCTTCACGCCCATTCTCTTGGCAGGGTAGGAGGCGGTCAGAACAATTCCGCTGCGCCGTTCCGGGTCGCCACATACGGCAATGGGCTTGCCTTGCAGTTCAGGATGGTAGGCCATCTCGCATGACGCATAAAAGCAGTTCATGTCACAGTGCAGTACCACTCGTTCTTTCGCCATACTCCCAGATGCCCCCTATCTGTCGTTGTATTTGGTTGTCATTTAGTCCTATTTGTTGTTTTATGTCGTATATAGTATAGCAAATACAACCGTTGGTTGCAATACCAAATGAAGAATTTCGCAGTTGTAGTCCCGGCAATGACACTACAACCGGCAAAGGGCTTGACAAATCGAAAAGAGGAGTTCTCAAAACTGCCCCTGTGTGCTATACTGGAAACAAAAAAGGAGCATGGAAATGAGCATTAAAACGAGCATCGAAGAAAGAGCAGCAGTTGCTTATAATTTGAAAGCAACTGGAAAGTGCAACTGCACCCAGTCCGTTGTGAAGGTATTTCAGGACAAACTCCCCGTTGGCGAAGACTCTCTGATGAAGTTGACGGCTGGTTATGCTGCCGGAATGGGTTGCATGGAGAGTACCTGCGGCGCACTGATTGGTGCAGTAATGGTGGCGGGTATCCTCACGAACGGTAAAGGCACGCCGCGCATCTCTAAGGAACTCTTACAGAACTTTGAGAGCAAATGCGGTGCAACTATCTGCAAGGAGCTGAAAGGCATTGAGACCGGCAAAGTGCTGTGCCCCTGCCCGGAGTGCGTCCGCAATGCGGTACTGGTATTGGGCGATGTTCTGGAAGAAGCCGAGTAATACATATGAGGAGAACCACTCATGATTCATGACGAATTAAAAGAAATCGTTGAGCTTTTTCAAAAGCAAGGAAAAATGAATTTTCTCGCAGGGACAACGGAAGAGAAACTGAGCAGCTTTGAAAAAGAGACTTCTGTTGTCCTGCCACAAAAATACAAGGAGTGGCTTCTTTTCTCAGATGGTGGTGAACTCTTCCTCCCTGCCGGTATACAGTTCTATGGAGTGGAGCACAAGCCTCTTTTGAATGTAAATGATGATTCTCGTCCCAGCGATGAATATGTAGTCATCGGCGCTTTGGCATCAGGAGACCCTATTCTTTTCAAGAAAAATAGTGAAGAGATTGCCATTTACAATCTGGAAGGCGGAAGAATCGAAGACGATGAGAAGTATCTCGATTTCATCGCCTTTCTGAAAGACCTTGACGGAATTCTTGGGATAGGAGAGTAATCCTATGCCGAGAAGAACAGCCGAGGCAAACAAAGCCATCCTTGCAGCGTGGAATAATGAGCAAGCCCTTGTGCAAGAAGGAAAAGGGACAAGAGAATGGTCTCCCCAACAGCAACGGGATATTCTCGAAAAGGGTAAGGCTTACGATGACGATGGGTACGCTTTTCAAGGTCATCACATGAAAAGTGCCGAGAAAAATCCAGAATATCAAGGCGACCCATTGAACATCCAATTCCTTACAAGGTCAGAACATCTGGATGCACACTGCGGCAACTGGCAGACCCCAACAAACTGGTTCTACAATCCGATTACGAAAGAGCGCGTTAATTTTGGCGATGGTCCTTTTATTCCGTGCGAGGCGTTCCCACTTCAAGAGCCAGTCGCAATACCAAAAGCAACATTGGAATGTGAAAAAACACAGATAGAAAGACCGGCAGAAGTGAGCAAGGCTCCGCAAACGGAGAACACCAAAACAGTTACCCCAAAAAGCCTTACATTTCCCGTTAAAAATCCTATTGCCAAGCGACCTAAAAAACAGAGTGGCGGAATTTTGCGTGCTCTCAAGTCTGCCTGTTCTGAGACTCTCCATTTTGTAAGCACCCACCCAAAATTGGTAGTATCTATCGTAGTTGGCGCAGTCGCGGCAGGGATTACAGCCGCAGCAGATAGCTATTCATCGGAATCTGGTGATAATACATCAGACGAGAACAATGATTACAGTTGTGATAGTTCTTTTCCTGTTGTCACTGAGGAGCCTCAATCTTTATGTTCTGAGAATGATGAAGATTCCGAAAGCTCAACCAAACCATACACTCCAAATGAAGTATCTGAGCATACGCAACGATACCATTATAAAGATGGTAGCACCAAAGAAAGAACCATTGCCAAATATCCTCGTCATGGGAAGAACTCTGAATAAATTTCTTTTGCTTCTGTATTATCGAAAAGGGAGTCCATTACTGTTATGACCACAAAAGGCTTAGTAATTATCCAGCAAAATGCTTGTGGTCGCGATGTTTGCAACGGAACACGCAGCCTCCAAGACCACAAGAGGCTCATTGAGCGCTTGAAGTTGGAAAATCCAGATGTCTTATTCCTCTCGGAGTTTTGCTATGCAAATATGTTTGCCATTACAAAAGAAGCTCTCAATGATTATGAATTCGTAAAGCCTCTTGCGCTATCCACGCGTGATGAGCACAACGAAAACCTGTCGGCTTCCTGCATTTTAGCTATCAAGCATTCTGCGGTTTTAACATATACACAGACCGAATTGGCGAATATGCTTGCGCTAAGATATATCTGCGCCAACTTGCGCTTTACCCAAGGCGCCACAGTCAACTTTTTGTTGACCTATATGCCACAGACTTATGGGACTTCTCCAGACAGAATAAAGTGGAAAGCCAAAATGTTCTGTTCTGCAAGCCAATATGTAGAAAGAAACTGCGCCCTGCCCCTATTTGTCGGTGGCGATATGAATTCTGACATTGATGGTCGAACCACCTCCTGCATCAGCGACTTTGAGAAGCTCTATAGCAGCCTGACTGATACAGACCGCGAAAAGAAGCCAACATGGAACGGTAAACGGCTAGACTACGCTCTTGTATCCTACCCTTTGCGCGGCGCGGCTGAAACCGAACAATTCACTACAAATAGCGACCACGCAGCACTCAAAACAATTCTCTATATCTGACAATTCATGGAGGGCTCAATTATGACCATTGCTGATATAATGTCGAAAATGATTGCGTTTTCTAACGGCAACATCCACGACATCGACCACCTGATTCGTGTCTGGACATTCGCCAAGACCATCGGCGAACTCGAACATATCGATGCTGAGACACAGTACATATTAGAGGTCGCTGCCATCACGCATGATATCGCTTGTCCTCTCTGCCGGAAGAAATACGGCAACGCTGACGGCAAGCGTCAGGAACTCGAAGGCGGGCCTCTGGTTCGGGAATTCCTGCAGGGCACTGGTCTGACTCCTGCGCAGGTAAACCGTGTTGCGTATTTGGTCAGCCATCATCACACCCTGACAGACATTGACGGCATCGATTACCAAATCCTCATTGAGGCGGATTACATCGTGAATGCCGCCGAGAGTGAATACAGCAAGGAGAATATCAAGGGTTTCATCAACAAGGTCATGCAGACAAGCAGCGGCGTGATGCTTGCACGACAGATTTTCTGCGTTTGATGGGCTAAATGCAGAGCAATAATAAGGAGCGTTACTACTATGGCAAAGAAGGTTCTTGTGGTTTCCACCAGTCTGCGCGGAAACAGCAATTCTGAGATTCTGGCAAAGGAATGCGAGCGCGGTGCGAAGGATGCGGGTCATGAGGTTGAGTTCGTGTCCCTGCGCGGCAAAGATATCCGGTTCTGCATCGGCTGCATGTCGTGCCAGAAAACCGGTCATTGCGTCTTGAAAGATGATGTCGCTGAAATCATGGCAAAGGTTAAGGAAGCTGAGGTTGTTATCTTTGCCACACCTATCTACTATTATGAGATGTGCGGACAGATGAAGACGCTGCTCGACCGCCTGAATCCTCTGTACGAGTCCGACTATAAATTCCGCGACATTTATATGCTTGCCACCGCCGCAGATGACGATGCGCATGCCATCGACAAAGCTTACAACGGTTTGCAGGGTTGGGTCGATTGCTTCGAGAAGGCCGAGCTCAAAGGCTATGTGTTCGGCAACGGTATTGCCGAGCCGGGTGATGCAAAGAATCATACTGAGACTTTGCTGGACGCCTACAATCTTGGCAAATCCTTGTGAGGTACAGCGACGGCTATGACGATTCGATACGCTGTTCCTGCTGATGTCCCGGCACTTTCTGCCGTTGAGGCCGAGTGTTTCCCACCCGCTGAGGCTGCTACTGCCGCCGAGTTTGCTGAGAGAGTAGCTCATTACGGCAATCATTTCTGGCTGATGTATGATGGTGACAAGCTCATCTCCTTCGTGGCTGGGTTTGTGACCGATGACGCGGACTTGACCGATGAGATGTACGAGAACGCCGCCATGCACAACGAGAACGGTGCGTGGCAGATGATTTTCGGTGTCAATACGCTGCCTGCATATCGCCAGCATGGGTATGCCGGTGAGCTGATACGACAAGCAATCTTCGATGCCAAACGGCAGGGTCGTAAGGGTCTTGTTCTGACCTGTAAGGATAAGCTCGTTCACTACTATGCTAAGTTCGGATTTAGGGATGAAGGCATCACCAACAAATCCACCCACGGAAATGTGGCTTGGCATCAAATGCGACTCACATTCTAATACTATACAAAGAAAAATCCCCCAGAGTGGCTAGCTCTGGGGGATGCATTGTTTTGTGCCAGAAATGGAATACAAATTCAATCTCTATCTGTAGTATAGGCTTCTGGCGGATAGATGTCAATAGTATTGCTATTAGCCAAGTCTATTATGCCGTTGTCCCCTCTCCATCAGCTCGGCATTGTTGGCGGGTCCAACTTTGCCGGTGTTGCAAGTCCAATGATAGTCTTTATCTTTCCATCGAAAGTCGGCTCTCCGTCTTTTTTATAGTAGACCTTCTCAACGACCGTTGCAATCTTTGGCTCGTTGCCTTTTCCAACAGGGACTATCACATCATCGCCCGCTACGATAGAATCATCGTCAGTCCGATAGCTGTACAGCCGCTCGTTGGAATCAAATTTGACTTTCAAGTGGATTACATCGTCCTCACACCGCATCCGCTTGCCATAGAATTTGCTGTCCAAAATATCCGCAAAGCCATAGAAGGTGAGGAAGTTGAAGAGGTTTTCTGCGAACTCGTCCCAATCGTCCGGCAAACCTTTCTTGTCGAATGTGCCTTGCAGCTCCAACGGCTCTTTATTCTGGTAGGTAACAGTAATCTGATACTCGCTGGTGTCGCGGTCATCCATTATGACATTGGGAGGATTTCCTTCGGTGTTTGCGAAAAGTTCGTCCTCATCGAATCCATCAAGGAAATCACTGACACCATCCTGAATCTCATACTTGGATGTAATTTTCACTCCATCTGCAACCTGTCGTATCAGCGTGATGGTTTCGGAATCGCGGTCTATTATCAATTGCTCGCTGGTTTTCCATGTGACACATTCAAGCTCACATTCGAGACCCGGTGGCGGGTCAAGCTTAATGGTATGCGTATAATGGACGCAAATGCTCTCGATGGCATCCACACCGTCCGGGGTAAATATCCAGAGGTCCGGCTCATTCAGGATGTCGCGCAGCAGCTTAGACACACTCTGACCATTGTACAGGAAATCGCAGCCGAACGAGCAGTTGTACTTATACAGCTCACCTTCTTCGTTAGTCAGCGTCAGCTTCCAATCACCGATATCGGTATATTGTTCCTGCTCACGGAAGTTTTTGAATACCTCCTCCAGCACTGTAAAGGCATCCTTTATCTGACTACCGCTGCCATGGCTTGTTCCCTCTCTCGCACAGATGAAATCGCCATCACCATAGTTCAGGTGCTCAAAGTGAATCGTCCTAATCTGTGCATCGATTGAGAGAAGCTGTTCGACCTCTTCATCTGGCTCAGGCCGAGGACCATAGCCCATGCAGCTAGAACGAAGCTGCATCTTTACGAGTTTTCCGCTGAACGGTTCGTTGTTGTGAGTTTTGCTTTTCATAAAGCACCTCTGTCCTCTTACTCAGCGTCTTTATAGCCTATTAGCCTTTGCTCTTGCTCTGGCTACTGCCCGCCGCCCATAGGATAAAGTCAATCTTCTTCGTTGCACTGATGTCCTGATGCTCCGGCAGTGCTCTGTCAAATGCCTTTATCCACTTCTTTGCCACGGGCAGCTTTTTGAATTCATAATACCAATGATTGATTGTATTGTAGCAGTCATAGACATCATCAGGTCGATACTTGCCACTTTTCTTGCAAGGTTTGAGCCCCAACATGGCAAGGACATTCGCGTCCCATATCGGCTCATTGATGTCCACTGTTGCCAACATCTTACTGACAAAAGAGGGTTCAAGAGTTCCAACTCTTACGGAAAGCTCTTCGAGAGTCCTATCAAACCGCGATTGCGGATTTTGTTTCACTTTTTCGAACATCTCAAAGTATATTTTCCGCCATTCTTCGTCTCTGCGGACTCGATAAAATGCGGTAAAAACACGCTGGAAATCTTCATCTGCCGAGACATTCACATTCCAGACTTGCTTCATTATGTACTCGTATCGTTCAATGTCTTTCTCTCGCTGCTTTAGCACCTTCATAGCCTGTTTCAAATCCACATCTGGCACAAAGGTGGCTGCATTGCCCGCATAAGGTACAGGCATTGGCTTCCACGCAATAATCATGTAGGACGGCCACATGCGTTCATGTAGCGCGTCGCTCCACCATTTCCCATCTTCAAAGAAAGCCGCCGTGGTCATCTTTGGATTGACACGCGTCACAAGATAGCCACCCGTTTTTTTCGGTTTGCCTTCCCACACAGGAGTCCAGCCGTCATTATCTACAGCTGGATTCTTTTTGCCATTTTCCGCCATACTGGTATCCTTTTAGCAATTTGTAACGATTTCACAGACACTCTTTTTGCTCTGTTTCACCCGTGATTTTCAGCGTCCTTGTCCTTTATCGTGTACAGAACATCTTTGGCTTTCTGCAACTCTTTCGGGATGGCAGTCCCCTTGCAACGGCGGATTTCGACAACTTGTCCATCCAGATTCTGCTTCTTCGCTGGTGTCGGTACAACGACAATGTCACCCAGACACACATCGTCATCGCACCGATAATACCGGACCCCGACAACGCCGAGAATCTCAACGCCGCAGAATACGACTTCGTCCTCTCTTGCCGTGACTCGGTCGAAGGTTCTCGCATTAAACATCTCGCCGAGACTCTCCGTGTCAAAGAACGCAGCCACGCGACTGATGAAGTCCGCCCAGTTGTCCGGAAGCCCTTCCTTGTCGAAAGAACCTGAATAGGATGCCGATTTCTTGTCGGAGTACAAGACTGTGATTTGGTAGGTTCTGCTGATATCTTCCTCTGCGACAGGCTTCGGGCTCACCTCGCCCGGCTCAAATAGAGGCTGCTCCTCATACCAAGCAAGCAAGTTCTTAACCGCTTCCGGCATCTCAAACGACAGAGATACACGCTTATAGTTCCCCACCCTGCGATTGTACACGATTTCATGGGTCCTGTTGCTGATGATGAGCCGCTCGGTGGTATCTTCCATCGGCTGATGATTCTTCTCCGCGACCTTCTCGGTGGCATCCTCTGCCACCGTCTGCCGGAAACTGATGTCGATGCTCGACACATGGCTTTTCTCGTCGATGCGCATAGCGAAGCCGTTGAGTTCTTCGAGCGTTGTCCTTTCCCGGAGAATCTCGGTTAAGGTCTTGCCCTCATACATATAATCCTGCCCGTTCGAACCGTGATAGAAAAACACTTCGTCCTCGTCGGTCAGCAGACGAACTTTCCAGAATCCGGAATAGCCCGGAACTTTTTCTTTCTTGTATTCGGAAAATACGGTGGTAAACGCATTGAAAATATATGCGGCATCATCAACCGGTATCTGAACCTTGCATTTTTCCCGCCCATCTATTCTGGCTGCACTGAGTTTTACGATGCCATCCGGCGTGATTTCGAGCAATTCCTCCTCGTTTTGTAACTGGCTGGCAACATTGCTGAACCCATAGCTTCGCATTCGGATTTTGACGAGCTTGCCCTTGAACGGAAGCTGTTCGTGTGTAATGTATCTACCCATTTGTTTTGTCCTTCGCCTCTAAAACGGTCACTTTCCGCAGTCTGCCGCCACTACCTGTTCCGCACCCTTTGTCGCCGAGGCACTGGTGAAATACCGAAGCGGGATATTTTTGCTACGGACGATGTCGATGATTTTATAAAATGCCTTATGCGACATATAGTTCGTTTGAAGCCAAACAACCTCCGCTCCCTTGACCTGTTCGCTGCTTGGCTGGCCCTCAATGAACCGCACATCCGGCAGCAACGGTTTGATTGCCTTTAACCAAGTAGGATGACCGCCAAAGACAATGTGCTTTTTCGTTGTATGGTATGGGAATATAGTTTTTGTTTTTACCTCTTCCTTATCGGAATCGGCATCGTTGGTCAGTGCAAAAACTAGCTCGCGGAGGTCGTTTAGCTCCTGCTTTTCTGCCACTTGTGTCTTTGCTTGCTTCTCAGATTTAGCACCTGCATCGGTCAGTGCTTTCTGTGCCTGATACAGTTCTTGCTTTTGCTTTTCGGTCTCGGTCTTGAGCTTTTCAATCTGCCGCTCGTAAGCCTTGCACTGTTCTTTCAGCGTCTCGGTATCGTCTGCCGGGAAGTCGATACGCTCTTCGAGATTTGAGAGTAGTGAAATGTATGCGCCATATATAGCTTTGCCTTCGGTTGATGTCACGCCGGATTTATCCAGAGCATCAGCAAACACATCAGCGTTTCTGGTGTTTCGCGGGACAAGCGCTCCGTTCGTGAACGCATAGATAGTCTTGGCCGGAGTATGCCGGAGCATATCCCGTTCCTTGCTGTCTGACGGCAGTTGGAGGGACAGTTCATTCCAGCTAATCGGTATCATACGACTATCCTTGGTTTTATAGTCGTCATAAATGTTCAGGCGTGGCAGGTTCTCAATAATATCTCTGGTTTTGTTGCTACTCTCATCGACATATTCTTTCACAGCGCCACCGCTCCACGGCAACTGCGCGGCAGCATAAGAGAGCAAGACGCTCGTTGGGTAATAAACCCACGGCAGATAGTCACCCTCGTCAATTAGGTAAAAAAACGCAAAACAAACTTCATACGGGTCCGCCACAGAAAACTTAGCGGCGCGGCGGGCGACAAGTTTTGGGTAGTACTTAGCCCATGTTTCTTCAGTCCAGTAGGAGCAGGTGATGCTGTCATTTGCGAACTGGTCCATCTCGTCGTAGAGGGCATCATCCTTTTCATTTACTTCGTCAATTTTGTCGAGAATCACTCGCGCCTGTTCTTGCACCGAGGCAAACTGAATGCCCAAATCCATGTCAGAGCTAATGCTCGGCACATCACTCACGACTTTTGGTACAGGTTTTCCGTCAAAGTATGCCGATGCTTTCTTTGTGAGGGCATTTACCTTGTTTGTTACCGCCTGAAGTTCATCGTTCAGCCGCTTCAATTCCGTAGCATAAGCCGTTTCTTTCTTTATCCAGCGGGACCTACAAGCAAAGTATCGGTCCGTTGCACCCTTGGACTGCATCGCGAACATGTTTACAGCATTATCCACCAAGTCTTCAGGGAGTAATTTCAGAACATCCTCGTAGGTTCTGCGTGAAGGAACATCCTGATGCTGCTTACCGGCTATTGTATAACAGTCAGTAACCGGATTGTCGGCAGGCAATTTTTTGGGATTTATTAGCCCCGTACAATCATCATTGCGATGCAGGATTGTGTAAACCATGCTCCTGATGACATCATCGCTGTAACAAGGAGATATGCACTGCGGAATTTTTACCGAATCGAGCTTTTCCCTCTCACGAGGCAGAATTTTCAGAGCCTCGTCCATCTTATGGTTGGCTCGGATTCCATCCAATAGCCAGAGGGATGCGGCGAGCGAGTAGTTGAATTGCTCTTCCCCAACATTATAGGGCGGGCGCATAATCAAGTTTATGGCTATCCAGTCCGCGGCAAAGTTGTAGGCTTCCGTTTCCTTGATATGGGACCGCGCTATACTTTCTGCTAACGGTCTCGACTTTTCCAAGGCATCGATGCGGCGGTCGATGCTCTTCTTGTCGAGGTCAAAGGATGCCACTATCTCTTCGAGATTGCCGTTCTGCGCACCATCAAAACATTTTAAGCTGTGCTGGAATGCTCTCCTGCACTTTTCCCGAAATGTCGCCGGTGCGTTTTTCTTCTTGACTTTTGCTTTCGACTTCATGGCGTGTCCCTCATGCAAATTTTTATTATTGCTATTATAGCATAATCATTCCAAACTTCCCATAAATTCGCATAAAAAAGGAGGTCACCGTTGCTGGCAACCTCTGTTTCCTCATGCTGCTTGCATAGTTTGTTCGCTGTTCTGCATCCGCACAAATGCCATCATCGCATCATCGACAATGTTAATTCCAAGCATCCCTCGGTAGTCAGGAAAATCCTCTGAATTATCCCCGACAAGGATTGCTCCAATGAGGTGACCGTCATCAAAACTCATCATATATCCTATGCTACCATCATCGTAACTCTCACTATACTTCCAGTGGAATGGCACTTGTTGGGGTCCATACTGCATTACGCCGGTGTGGTCATCCTTCACCGTGACCTGCGCCAAATAGCTCGTGTCGAGATATTGTTCTGGAACATCTCCACTGCCAACGATGGAACTTATCTGCCAGTCGCCAACAATGTTCGCATCATACGGACTGGAATTATTATTGTCTTCCGCTTTCGCCTTACCGAAAAGAAATATGGCAAACACCAAGGCAATAACCAGAATTCCGAACACGGCCTTCTTCCATGTTGGCATTTGCTTCAGCATACGCATCCGCCTACCTTATTATATATACATATATGGTAGCATTTGCTAAGCAACCGGTCAATTTGCAGAGTGCCAAAAATGGACGCACATCTTCGTATCTTCTCACAATTGACAAAAAAGGAGCTGCCCGCTAAGGCAGCTCCTCTCCGTATCAACTATTTACGCTGGATTTTGCATCCGGGGCAGCTTTCTCAAGTTCCTCTGCGACAAACAGAAAACCCTGACGAGCAGTCTCACATGCACTGCGAACAACGAACTTGTTAAATCCCTGTTTCAGGCAGAGCTCCTCATACTGGCGCAGGTCCGCCGAAGACGGCTCTGCTGCCGTTCTGAGTTGCTTAATGACAGCCTGAAAGTCATCATTAAGCTCATCCAGATTGCGGAAGTAAGCTCTCAAGGACACAGGTTCGATGTTGCTACCATTTTCGAGCACTTGCGGCGTTACACTGACACGAAGAACCAACTGATTGTCTTCAACAACATACCCGCAAAGAAGCCAGAATCCGTATTCCGGACCTGCCCCTTCCGGACGGTCTTTGAAAACGCCAGTGGCCTCATGCTCAATGTTCTGCAAGGCTTCATAAATAGAATAAGAATACATAACGATTACTCCTTTTAATTAAAAATGAATGATTTTGATTTTCCCATCAATCAATGGGCGAATCAGAAACTCGACAAAACCAATAATGCTCCGCCTTTTGAGCAGTGCTAAGTCATTTTCAATTATCAGATGTAGCCAACAATATTCTTATATACGGCACTTTTATTATATCACATCGAAAATCCAATTTTCAACCTCATCCAACAAAAAAGAGCCGCCCGAAGGCGGCTCTCTTCTCGCATCACACTGTACGCTTTTTTTCTTCTCTACATTGGTCACATAACGGGCAATCATCTTTGCTACCTTACGATATGCGTTGGAGACTGCCTCTCCTGCAAGCATTGCGTCAATGGTATCACAGCCATTATTGACAAGCGACTTCATCCACGCACGCAAATTTGCATCATAGAGCTCAGCATCATGCACAAGGATATCAGAAAGCGGAATCAAAATAGTTGTTACACTACTCAAATCACCTTCTGGACGAATACCAGACCAATACTCGATAACAGCACCGGGCAGGTTGTATTCCATCAACACTCTAGGCTTCACAACCAAACAGAGATACCCATTATCGTCCACCCGACTTTCGAGTGTATACTCTAACTCAGGGGCGATTATAGCACTACTGCCTAATTGACTATAATTATGCGAACGGCAGAGACCAGACAGGGCTTCAAAAGCTGCATTAAAAACGACATCAGAATTCATAGTGACTACTCCTTTAATTTATAGCTGTTATTTTGATTTTGATTTCACCCTTTTCAGGGTCGAATCAAGAAGCTTCGCAAAACCAAGGATGCACCGCTTTGCAGCAGCGCCAGCCATAATTAAAGATGTTCTAAAAATTCTGTTGTGATGCGATACTTTGATTATACCATTTCTTTTTACTCTTCGCAATATAACTTCACTTGCTTCATAAAAAGAAAAGAGCCGCCTAAAGGCGACTCTTCCCGAAAATCATGTCAGCTCTTATACCGTATGAGTCACGATATCAAAGGTGTCCTTTCCGGTCACAGTGAGTGCAAACTCCATCGTCCAAGCCCAAAGCTCGATGATGCCGCTTACAATCTCATCTTCGGAAAAACCGGCATCGTATTCAGGAGCGCCATGCGCTTCCCAAACCAAGAACGAAAGGCCCTTATAATTGCCATCATCCACCATGCGAACAAATTCGCTGCCTTCGAATGCAATCGTCTCATCGCAAACCGTATCAAGCTCGCCATCAGACAGAGAAATGGTAATAGTGCCACTCTTCTTACTGACGACTTCCTCAAACAGCCCGATAAGATAAGCTGCCTCGTCCTCGCCAACCACCTCGGAGAGCTGATTGATTTTCTCGCCATATTTCTCGCAGTACAGAGCATAAGCGTCCATCTGAGTGTTCATAGTCATATTCATAATATATTTCTCCTTTATATTAAAAAACAGAATGTTGATTTTGATTTTACCCTGTGAAGGGTCGAATCAATGAAGCTTCGACAAAATCTGTATGCCCTGTGTTTTACCACAGTGCGTTCATTCTGCCTATAAAGGCACTATACTATGACAACCATGTACAAATATGGCTTAAAATAATATTATCATAGAGATAACAAACAGTCAATAAAAAAGAGCTGCCCGAAGGCAGCTCTCCCGAAAACTGTTGCTAATCAGTCTTCACTCTCGCCACAAGCCCAGAAATCAATATCATCTTGGCAGGGCTCAGCAAGGAAATGCAGAGCATCCCACTTCTGAATCAGGACCTCAATGATGACGGGGACGATTTCGTCCAAAGACGAATAATCCTCCTCATACTGGCTGGCATCATAGATGGGAATAAACAGAGAGGGATGCCCCTCACTGCAACTCCCCAGCGTGAACTCATCCACATTGTCCGCACGGGTCACAATCATGTGACCACAGTGGAAAACGATAGAAATCACACCTTCGTTGTCAAGCAAGCATTCTTCGATGAGGTCGATGAGCGCAACCGTGTCGTCCATACCAAAGGTGTCGGCGGCTTTAGCAACAATCTTCTCGCCGTAAAATTCGCAATCGTCAGCGTAATCAGTGTTGATGATGAGGTTGGCGTTCTTGAACTTCTTGTTAGTCATAATAATTATCTCCTTATATTATAAAAATGTATTGATTTTGATTTTTCCGTCAATCAACGGACGAATCAAGAAGCTTCGACAAAACCAATAATGCTCCTCATTTCTGAAGTGCGAACCATTTTTAATTGTAAGGAATTATTATTGACAACAAATTTACGGCTTGATTTATATTAACATAGTGTCATTTGCTGTGCAATTAGCAGTTTCGACAGCATTTAGAACTCTACTTTGTGCAGAAAGACAATCACGCGGCGACTCACACAATGCCATAGGCGTTGTAAACTATCGTGCCTTTCTGCATAGCATCTTTTACCCTGTTTGCAATTGCAGATTGACCATCTTCGGCATAAAAGGCAATGCAAAAGGCGGCGTTTTCGAGAGCTTTTTCCTGACAAACACTTTTATTGGCAGCATTGTCCGCATCACCACACACTTCAATCGTTGCGAACTTATCGATTGCCAGCACTCGCTTCTTTCGGTTCGGCGCAAACTTCATCTTGTCGCGCTCACAGGGTAGGTACTCCACCACCTTGATGCTCTTTGCTTCGCCGCTTTGTCTGCACTCTTTCAGGACCTCGCCAACCAGCAAGTCAAACCCGGAATTGCCCGTAGACGCATACTGACGGATGCCGCTCTTGTAGAACATCAGTATCAGGCTCTTGATAGCAGCCTTCATGTTAGTTGTGTCTTCCGGGTACTTCATTTTATTATTGTCTGGGCCGATGATGGCGCAAACGGACGACATATTGTTGTCACATTGGCTTTCCGCCTGCACCTGCTGCTCCTTCAATGTCCTCCGAACAATTTGTAGGTTAAGACCCATAAAGCTGCTATCGATGTCAGACGGATGCGCACATAGATTCCTAAGCTGAGCCGCCATACCAAGCAGACCGACATTGTCATACGAAAGAAGATTCGCGTAGCCTTTTTCACGACAGAACTCTACAATCACACTTCCGACATCTTCATCCGTAGAGGTTGCTGCCGTTTTCAGGCTCTGATATATTTCTCCGAGGGTCAAACCTCGAATTGTCTCATCGTTTAGAATAGCGCTCATCGTAGAAGCAATTCGCTTTGTTTCATTACTTTGCTCAGCATTTTTAAGAATTGCCTTGACTTTTTCACTATTCTCTTTTATATAGGCGAATAAATCATCGACCAGCGTTCTATTTAGATGATGTTCAAGTGCGCGGTAATACTCAATGCCAATTGGGGCGTAATCTGCCTTGCCGTTATTTTGACTGATTTTCTCGTATGCTGCGGCTGTCTGAAGGTAGTCCTTACACTGCTCAGATAATTTGTCCCAGCCATCTCCATACCATTTCTCTGCCTCATCACCATTAACCGTACCCTTCTGACCCTTTACCGCCAACTTAATAATAGCATGAACAGCTTGTTCCATATTCGGGTCATTGCCATCACTGTTCTGATTTACACATTCCATAACCTGAGTTAGCAGCGATGAGTATTTGCTAAATTTCTCTTTCAAAGCATTTGCATCGGTTGCCGCAAGTAAGAAGTTCTCGTCATATATAACGGGGGCATGCGCCGGAGCGACAGTTTTAATTAAATAATCTTTGTTTTGAAGCCTATTCAGATAGTTTAATATTCTTACATCATCACGAGAATCTACGAATGGTACTTCATACTTAATCTGACATTCATGCCAATACTCTGTTTCACCGGTTTCTTCGTCATAAAAACATCTGCTTGAATGAGCCAACTCTGCAATGCAATATGCAACTTTGTAGTTAGACACCCACTGCAATCCAAATTTTGTAGCTGCCCAAGCGTACTGCCCATTCCTATCATACGGAAATAATGCCCTATCCCCGGCTTTACAGAATGTCTTTATCAAGCACTCTGAGAGAAGTGTACTACATTCCAATCTATGCTCAGACAACAGCGCATCAAGAATACTCTGGAATTTCTGGCCTGACAGGTATGCTGTTTTTATCTCATCATTCCTTTTTTGCTCTAACTCCTGTTGTTCCGCTTTTGTTGTCGGACAGCCCCTTGTCTCTAAACTATACTCATTAACAAAAAGGGGACCTCTGGTCAGGGCTAATCTAATTGTATGGTCATATAATTCGTGTATCAGGACCTTGTTCAGCAAAGGCAAATTGGAGTTTCGTGAAGGTGTCATCTTCCATTTCAAATTTCCTGCCAAATTAAAACTCAACTTGCCAATGAATTCATTCCCTACTTGCAGTAATGCACGGGTTACGGCTCTATCTTCTCGCTTTATAAAAAAAGGCGTATCCTCTTTACTATCCCTCCAGTTTTTCACTTCATCTCCACACAAATATAGCGTGTATTCTGTACCAAGCGATTCCGCAGTCAGTCCCGTCCCAACTGAAGAGAACTCTTCATCCGTCATGGATTGTCCACTCATACACATATCGGCTTCGCTAATAGAATAGTTTGGAACATCCATTTCTCGAATGAATTCAAATTTCTGGCTCAACATTAACTTGATGTCAGGTAAAATTTTCTTTTCGTTTTTTATCAGAAAAAAAGCTTTGGGGATTGCAAAGCAAAATGTTCCCTCTGCATCTAAAATACGGCTTGCATTTTGAACAATCTTTGCTATCAGAGAACAATACTTGTTGAACTTCTCTTCATCGTCAAATACCGCAGCCCTTAACTCGTCAGGATTTGTTTTCCCTTCGTTTTTGTATTTAATAATTTCCTCGGTTTCATCATCATCTATCTCCATACCAATAGCGCCTTTTGCAAACATATGAGTATAGATTGCACCATCTCCAATCGGCATGAACAGCATAATGAAATCCATTGAATGCGAGTCGCAGGACTCCATAAGTTCAAGCATATCCAGATTTTCATATAGAATATTCTGATTGTTTTTATCCATAACTGTTATCCTTCGAATTCAATATTTACCGTACCATCGGCAGCAATCTTCAGACGCATAGTCTTTATGTACCGCTCGTAGAACTGTTTCTGCTCCGCTTTGGACATCTCAATTCTGGTCTGGAGGAGTGCAACATTTAGCATCTCTTGCACATTGAAGCTCTCAAAATGTTTGCTTACAAAGCGCTGGCACTCACTCAACAGTGCGTCCACCTTCATTTTGTGGGACTGCCCTCCCTGACAGAACTGGTCCAAATAGCAGAACGGAATGTCACTGTCAATCATCTTCTGCACTACTTCGCCGCTGACCTTGCTCTGCTCAACCATTACGAGGAACTTTGCCGTGCTAACCGAGCTGATAAGACCCCAATAGTCCGAGTCGGAGGAGAACAGCAGAAAGCTGTCTACATGGTTTGCGTAATGTTCCTTGCAGCAGCCCGCCACCAGCATCACATCCACAAGGCTTTTGCCGGTCAGAACACGCTCTGACATCTGATGCTCAATGGTTGCCTTGGTGTGTTTCTGCAACAGGTTCCAAGCTGAGGATGCGTTGACATCATTGTAAAGGATGATTTTCGTAATTTTGGCGAGTGTCTCCGGTTGCATACTTTGGAGCGCTGCGCAGAGCTTCAGAGGGTCACAGTTCTCACAATCAACCAATGCTACCGTCTGCTCGCTGGCATCCACGAAGCTGTAGATGTTTCTCTGTGTCTGTTTACCCTCTCCCCTGACATTGGAGTAGCCGGTGAAGACTTCTCCGTTCTGCTGATAGAGACGGCTTAAAAATTTTTCATCGTTATAAAGCAGGTTGCCCTCATCGTCTTTGCCCCAGCGCCAATTGATGAACATTCGGTACGGGTAGCGTTCGAGGTTTTCCATATAGTAATCAAAGATTTCTTTGGACTTCTTGACGCTGTTTCCACCGGGAATGATAAAGAGCTGCCGAACGAACTCCCAGTTAATCCAGATAGGAAACAGCGTCTTGCAAGCATCAATGTGCTGCTGTAAGAGGCTATTGATTTTAGGCAAGTACTCTTCCAGCTTCGGATTGGCCTTGATGATTTCGATGCCATCTTTGCGAAGTTGGGTGACCATCCCCTGCGTCTGCGGGATAGTATGCAGGTTCTTCAACTCCATCAGAATCAACATAGAAAATCGTTTAAAGTTCCGCTCGATTTCAGTACGGAGACCGCAGAGGTTACGGATGATGCGGGCGTTCTTATTCTCGCTCAACTGCTCATATATGTCCTGTTCCAGACCAGTATACTGACTTTTCCAATGCGATTCCGGCACGCCAATGAGAAACGCCACTTTGGAGACAATTTCATATTCTTCGCCGCGCCGTTCCCGGTATTTTTCACGCTTGGAAAGCTCTTCCACTTCTACAACAGTCGTTGCTTGCTCCATGCTTTGTCCCTTCTCTCTTTACACAATCTATTACACCATTAAAGACCACTGAGGTCCACTTCATAAGTCAACCCTTCCGGGATTTGCTCCTGCTTGAAGAAAATTGCCATGTACCACGGCAGATACAAAACGCCGTCCTCTTCTTCCACATTGCCCTTGCAGAACACGACGGCTTGCTTGGCTTTCCATTCGTCAACGCTCATCACCTTGTTTAGGGCTGCGTGTTTCTTGTAATCATTGCCGGACTTAATCTCTACAAGGTCAATCGCCGTTCCGTCCTGCAATACAAAATCCAGCTCGCCATATTTCTTGGTATCGAAATAGTGCAGCGAGAAGCCGTTTGCCGTAAACATCTGGGACATGGTGTTTTCCAGAATGCTACCCAGATTCACGCTCAGGTCGCCTTGCAGAATGCTGAACTGGATGTTGTCCATTGACAGTGCGCAAAGCAGCCCAGTATCAGCCATAAACAGCTTGAATAGGCTCCGCTTTTCGTTCAGTTTGAGCGCAGCTCTCGGCTCTTCCACATTGTAGCAAGCATTTGCCACACCTGCATCGGTCAACCAGTTGAAGCTGTCTGCATAGCGTTCCAGCCGGGCCGTAGTTGCTAAGCTCGTGACTGTGAATCGACGGTTCTTTTCGTTTAGCTGTGCCGGAATGGAATCGAAGATGGCTCGAATTTTAGGTCGGTCATTTTCTGCAGCGTATTTGGAAATATCTTGTCTATACAAATCAAGAATTTCATTTTGGTCTCGAAGTACACGCCCTATATCATGTGTTTGGACATAAGTCTGAACGACTTTCGGCATACCGCCCACGATGATGTAAGAGTAAAACAGTTTACACATCGTTGTATGAATAATGTCCGATACAGGAGCCTTGTTCTGATAGGCGCTGTGCATCGCATCAATCGTGGTTTGCTGAACGCCATTGGCAATAATGAATTCCTCGAAGTCCATTGGATACATTGTGTAGGGCTCTTCAAAGCCAACCGGTAAAGAACGAACCGTTTTGTTCTTCACTCCAAGTAGGGAGCCTGTTTCTATATAATCGAAGCGTCCGTCCTCCACCAAGAACTTGATGGCAGTGCGAGCATTGGGGCATTCCTGAATTTCATCCAGCAGAATAAGTGTATCTCCCGGAATCAGAGGCTTTCGCGCCAGTGCTGAGAGGCCCTCGATAATCGTGTTCGCATCGAGGTTTCCATCAAAAACTTTCTGGACATTCGTGTTTCGTATGAAGTTGAACTCAACGAAGCATTTGTACTCATTTTTTCCAAACTCACGCACAACCGTTGTTTTACCAATCTGACGAGCACCTTGGATGCAGAGCGCCGTTCTCTTTTTCTGCTTCTTCCATTCCAGCAGTTTATCGTAAGCCTTTCGATAAAGCATAGTCGGGTCCTCCGTTTACAGTGTATGTCAATATTTTACCACTTTAACGATGTTTTCTCAATAGAGAAATAACAAAATTCCGGCGTTTAAATTTGTGCATTGCGACATTTTTCCGGTTTTTTAATGCAATCTCTGCAACAAAATTCTAATTTATAATTATGTAATCTGTAACATTTTTCTCTTTATATGAAAAACACCTTTCCTGTCGTTTTATGCCGATGAATAATAAAAAGCGAGGTTTCACACTCGTGGAACTCATCGTAGTGCTGGTCATTTTAGCTGTTCTGGCGGCTTTACTAATTCCCTCGCTAACCGGATACATCGATAAGGCAAAGAAGAATCAGGTTATAGCGGAAACGCGTATGCTGACACAAGCCGCACAAACTGAACTCTCATCGCTGTATGCAACAGATGAATTTGCAGCACAAAATGCTTATTCTTCATTTACCGTTGCTTCTAAAGACGGAAGCCCTTTGCCGTTAATGGTGTCGGCCAAACAACTTCTCACCAATCTTAAAGAACGCTATGACAAAATTGTCAATCTATCAGAACTTACAAGCCTAAAAAGTGGTGGCAAAGGGTATTTTTTTATCATTGCTGACCGTTCTGCAAAAATCCAGTTTGCTGTCTATAATGATGGCAAGGGCTACTATGGTATCTACTGCGAAGAAGATGGTTCGATGACCGCCTATAAAGACAACGAGGTACCCGACTATGAGCATATGAGCGCCTACGATGGAAAAGTGGTTTGTACGAATATATATGATAAGACAGGAGATAAATACTGGTCTAAGGCCATTATGTACGGCATTTTCGGTATCTCCCAGTGAATAAACAAAGAGCGCAGCTCATATGAGTTGCGCTCTATTTTTATCTGTTTTCATCGACATGCAACGCCGCAGTATGTGAAATACAGAGAAGCTCAAAATGCAAACATCTCTGAAGCGTGTACCAGTAATCATCAAAGACATCTCTGGCACTCTTCATAAACACTCACCTAAAGATTGCATCAGTTTGACCGCAATGGCAGACCCCACGGTTCGATAACTTTTGTGTCTGTACCGCGACTCTCAATAGCTACCACCTGCACGATTTCGTCAAAATCAGCGCTTTCATGCTCCATGCAAAGCAGTGCAACACTCCCCTTTCGGCTCGGCCAGCAGGTCACTTTATTCACATCGCGATAACTGTAGCCGTTGTCGTAGGGTACGACTTTATCGAGCTTGTCCATTTCTTCAAGAATCCAGCGAAGGTTCGGGAGGCAGGAGCCCATCCCGGCATCGTTCAGGATAATGCCCGCGTCAGCATTAAGCGTGAAGTCTCGGTCTTCATCCGTCCGGCCAGCATCGCTGAATGCTTTATATAGGATGGCTTTTCCCTTCGGGTCGTTCTGCATGATTCGGAATAGTTTCACATATCTGCGCTGGATTACCATGGTATGGCTCCTTTATTGTTTTGTGACCAGTTGCTGATATAGCTTCATCAACTCTGCAACACAAGCACTTTCGCTCGTTCTGGCTTCTGTACCTTTCGTAAATCCATAGGCATCCATAACTGCACGGTCATTATCTTGGTGGGCTTTAAGTAGTTCTGGGAACAGGTACATTTTATCTCCGTACATTTCGGCAAAGCTACAATCCGGATATAATGCACGAGCATCCAATATGGCTTGTGCTGTTTTTTCAATCCTCGCTCTTTGAGTTTCGGTCGGCTTAGGCCAAGGGAATGTATTGTATACTATCTCCTTGGAATACCGGTAATCACTTTTTAGTCGTCCACAAACAGCCCGCATCCATGCCATATGTGCATTTGATGTCAATACGCCAAAATGGTAAAGTGTTGCATTTGGTACAATCTGAACAGCATCCGAAGAAATTGTGTCTGCTGTTGCAAATCCAATAGGTACATATTTACGGTTTTCTGATGATACTCTTGGTATAATGAGAAAGTCTGCTCCGTCTGGTTGTGTTATCTGTGCAAAAAGTTGTGGCACTTTTGCATATCCATTGGTAGTTTTAGCTTTCGATGCCAAACGAAATTGTCGAACAGCTTCAACCTTTTCTGATAGAATCTTGCTCCCCAGAATATCCTTTGGTGTGGCGTGCTTTAACCATAAGCACCATCGCTTTTTACCATTTATGAACTCTTCCGCGCCTATATAAGGGTGGAGCCACTTCCTCAGATTCGACTCTTTAGATAAAATCTCTTTGTATTCATCTTCTTTAATCACAAAATGTCCACCATCACGAGGCTGATTTCCAAAATTCATTTTAGGCATACCACAGAGATTATCCTTAGCTGCGACCACATAAGTTTCTCCGCCCTCGACCAAATATGGACCGATTCCCGTGACTGCTTTTTTGTTCTTGCCGTCAATAAATAGCCATTTTTCACTTCTATTAAATGTTGCAAACCCAATAATTACGCAATGTACTGCTGCTTGCGAAGATGCTTCGCTACTCCACTTAAATGTTTGGTATGCAAAGTTAATATGAATATGATGGTTATTGTAAAGCTCATTCCATAAAATTGGAACCTGTGAGCCTTGACTTATTGAGTTTGTAGAAACAAAGCACACTTGGATTTGGGTATCGCGAATATACTGCGCCGCAAGTTTATACCAGCAGGTCACATAATCCAAATCCTGAACATCCTTGATGTTTCCAAAGATATCCTTAACCTCTTGCTTTTGAGTTCCACCTTGTTCCATAAGGCGTGCTCCAACAAAAGGAGGATTTCCCATGATATAGTTCAGCTTAGCCTTTGGAACAACATCAAACCAGTTTGTGCGCAACGCGTTCCCCTCTACAATAAACGCGTTCGTTTTTAATGGCAAAAATTCCAACGGAAGAGAAACAATTTTTTCGGTTTCTTGCATCATCTGACTTTCTGCAATCCAAAGTGCCGTTTTTGCTACTGTTACAGCAAAATCATTGATTTCAATACCATAGAATTGGCTGATAGAAACCTGAATGCCTACCGATTTGGCATCCATACCCTGCATTGCAGTTTGACCCAAGCTGGTCTTTCGTTCTTCTGAAAGAATATCATTTTCAAGCCGTCTTAGGCTTAGATATGTTTCTGTAAGGAAGTTACCGCTTCCGCAAGCCGGGTCCAAGAATACCAACGAAGACAGCTTATCATGGAAGTTCTGGATATAAGTAGGGCGATAGCGGCTCATTGGACGGGCTTTAATCTCGGCCCATTCCGCTTTTAAGTCATCCAGAAATAGTGGGTCAATTACCTTATGAATATTCTGAATGCTAGTATAGTGCATACCACCGCTGCGGCGTGTTTCCGGGTTCAAAGTGCTCTCAAACACAGCGCCAAAAATAGTGGGGCTAATTTCAGACCAGTTGAAGTTCTCACTTGCCTTCACCAAAAGCAAGTCGCGAATTTCATCAGTAAATGGCGGAATTTCAATGTTCTCGTCCGAGAACAAGCCTCCGTTTACATATGGAAACGCTGCTAATTCTGGGTTGTCATTTTTCAGGTAAGGGTCACGGTCTTGCAACTTAGTGTCTAGCACCCGGAATAGGTCAATCAGAGCCTTTCGCATAGCTCGCGTCTCAAAGGCCGAGAGATAGTCATGGAACATGCCATGATGACCGAAAATACCCGCGTCCTCTGCATACAAGCAGAAAACGAGTCGGACACACAGTTTGTTGAGGCTCTTCAAAGAGTGTTCATCTTCCGGATTGGCATACTGCTTATAAAATGCATCGTACAACAGACCAACAATTTCGCCCGCAGCAATGGACACTTCCATCTCGCGTTTTAAGTGCTCATTCCCTGCTTCTACAAGGAATTGCAGACGATAGTAGTCCTTTTCCAAATCGGCCAGTTGGATTTTCTCAGGTTCACCGCTGGGACGCTCCATATCATAGATATAGAACTCCGCAAAGTTACAAGTTACCACCCAACGCGGATGCTGCGACAGTGGCAACTCTGTAATATAGCGTTTTGCCTGCTGGAACGGAGTCAACATCGTGCCGTCAGATTGTTTGATGGGTTTGTTTAAATCCTTACCGAGACCTTTTTGCTCAATGAGAACTTTTGTAGATGGAATCGCACCATCGATAAAACTGGTATGGTCAAGGTGGACCTGCTCTTCAAAAGTTATAAACTGCTCCGGCTGCTGTACACCGTATACATCACGCAGAAGAGAAAGCCAAAAAGATTGACTCTCACCTTTTTCGTAACCTTTGTCCTTCCAATACTCTGCAAATTTCTTTGCTGCCTGTTGCTGTTGCGCGGTGGTCATATTTTTCACCCCATAAAAGCAATATTTGCTATTATCATACCATAATTTACACACAACATCAATTTATATCTATCAGTAGATTGTTCCTTATTTAATTTGTTGACATTTTGATACTATACTGGCGATTATAATATTTTCGCCTGAACCACTAGAATATTAAAAAAGAAGGCAACGACCATTGTGACCGCTGCCCTCTTCCCTTTAGTATGCTGCCCTGTTCAGGTTTTCCTCATAGTATGGATGTCCTTCGGCTTCCATCTGCATCCACGCCGGAGAGCCAAAATACTTGTACTGGTCCGTAGCCCTCATCGTCCAAATTGGCTGCATAGCGATGCCGTGCTTTTCACAGAGTTCTCTAAGCGTATTCAACTCGTACTGCGTAAAGCAATCACTTTCCGCGTTTTCGTTCTGAGCGAATCCGTCTCGCTCAAGAGCTTTGTTAAGACTGAACTGGCGATATAAGTCTTTCTTGAATCCATCACCCCACGGAACAAACAAGATATGCAGATGAAGCGCTTTGCCTTCTTCGTTTCCGTGAATATATACTCCGATGACTTCAAACGATGCGTGAGCCCGAATAAAATTGATGGCATACTCCTTCAAGATTTTTCTTTCAGCCTCATCATCACCATGCGGCGTGTCTTTGATGGTCCCAATTTGAACGGTCATAATCATCGCAATCGTTTTTTTGCTTTTAATTTGCTTTTGCAAATAACTACGCCCGGACTGAGGATTTTCTGGATGTCTCCAAGTGTATTCCCTTGCGGCATTTCCAAAAACACGCTCATATACATCTTCCAACGATACATCGATAGGGACTTCGTCACCGCATGGAATCATTCCGGCTGCTTTACTCCTAATTTTGTCAATCGTTTCCGTATAAGTCGTTGTCCATTTCATGTAGACTATTTTGCTGTTCGGCGTTGTAGGTTTACTATCGACTTCTTTTTTTGGTGCAAGAATTGCTCTATACTTTTCGATGTATTCTTGGCTTCCGTAACCATAAATCAGTTCCGGCCACTCAATCTTCACTTTGTATTTTTTGCCGACCGCTTCAAGCGCTCTTCTTTCTGCGTATCCCCAATCAAACTTCATTTCAGAGTCAGGGACCTTCTCTTGCTGTGCTCTATATGCTTTTAGTGCGCCAGCCAATGAAAACTGGCGAGACATTCCTGCTGCATAGCCGTCAGCCCAAGGAACATAGATGATGTGCAGATGGACTGGCTTGCTTTTTTCATCACCATGAATAAACGCCCCGACCACCTCAAGTTGCTTATTTCTCTTGATAAAATCCGCAAGATAGCTCTTTAGAATCTCTCTCTCAACGCACTGCCCTTTATGGTTCGCATCACTGCTATTACCTACGCATACTGTCATGTCATAGGCGATATTCTTTGATTTTGCTTTTTCTTGCCGCTCAAGGTACGCCGTGCCGCTCATATTCTTACCTTCATATTTGGCGTTATATTTCCTTGCAGCATCGCCGAAGATTTCTTCGTAGGCCACCGCGATAGGCTTATCCATAAGCGTTTCGTTGTTGCCATTAAGAGCAGGCTCAACATCACGCAGTTGTCTTGCGTCTGTATCGGGAGCACGGCGAAGTTCCTTGAAGTAGTCCTGCGTCTGGATACCCTTGTCACTTACATAGGCATACTCTTGCGTGATATATTCGTTCGTTTCCTTACTATTGCTCATAAAATTTTCCCTTCAAAAAAAGGCTTCCAAAGTGGTTGCTCTGGAAGCCATGTAATAACTTACTTCTTACTTACCAAACAAACTTGCAAGAAAACTCACACCAGTCGGCTTCACATCGGTCTTGATGACAACCTTCGGCGCGGTGCTGCTTGCATCTGCCGGTGCTGGAGTCTTTTCTTCAGTCTTGGTCTCTGTCTTGCTCTCCACCTTAGTCTGCTCAGGCTCACTCGGCTTTGCTGTCGGCTTGGGAGCCTCGGTCGGGGCCGGAGTAGGTGCAATTTCTTCTTTCATCGTATACACGATTTCGATGGTGGTTTGCCCGTCCTCAACGGTTGCGTCTTTCACCGTGGCATCATAGCCGTCAACGCGGGATACCTTTGCGGTGTAGGCAGCATCCTTCTTCACACCCAACACCGTCATCGTCCACTCTTTATCCTTGGTGATGGGCTGAGGCTCGGAGTGGATTGACTTGCCGTCCTGCTGAATATCAATCTTGATGCTGTCAGGGCGCTTACCCGCAGCGTTATCTTTGTCATTCCATACGACCTTAGCAACGAGGTTCGTGCTTTCCGGTGCTGGTTTTAAATTATGCTCTGCTTTGATTGTCATCACGCCATCAGAGATGTTGTCTGCGGTGACAGTCGTCAAATACCCTGTCGGACTTGTTACCTCTGCGGTATAGGTTCCTAGTTTCGGAAGCTTATCTGTTGTGTAACTCCAATTATTGCTTTTCCTTACCGTGACCGGCTCATCAAAGCAGTTGATGCCGTTACGCTTCAGCATGACTTTTAGATAAGCAGGCCGACGATGCGTAGCATCATCATTGTCGTTCCAGATATTGTCGAGTCTGATTTTGATGGTCTGCAGCGTACTGTCTTCGTTTAGTTCGTGGGTGGCCGTGACCTTGATATTACCGTTCTCGTCAATACTGTCGATTTTCACCTCTGTGGTATACCCTTCGGGGGTCGTTACTTCGATACTGTAATCGCCAACTACAGGAACATTTGCGAATTCAACGACCCAGCCCTTGTCAGCACAGGCTTCAACTTCTGCATACTTCTTATTGTTACGCATCAGGCGAGTACGCAGCCTATTGGGGCGCATCTTATAGAGGTCAGATTCGTCATTCCAGACATTGTTCAGTTTCACCGCAATGTTGCGGCGTTCAATTTTACTCTTGTCGAGCGTGTGGGTGATGGTGAATTTCATGTTTCCATTTTCGTCCACGCTGGTTTTTGTAAGTTCAGAGACATAATTTTCTACACTGTCAACCTCCGAGACGGTGTATGTTTTATCGCTCTTCCCTTCCGTTACACTTGTCCAGTTATCATTGGTAGCTGTGACGGGTGTTGCACTATCTCCATCAAACACATTGACTTCAACGGTGTCGGGGCGCATCTGATAGTCGTTATCATCGGCATCCCAGATATGCTCAACCGTTACCGTGATGTTTTTGACAGGAATCGGAGTCGGTGTCGGAGGTACTGTGGGTTCCGGAGTCGGCTCTGGCGTAGGTGTCGGCGTTTCGGTTGGTTTGGGAGCTGTGCAGGTGCGTGTGACCGTTACATCCATGTTACCATCATCGTCGGCATCGCTCGTGACGATATCTGTATAGTTCTCGACCGCTACGGGTTTTACTGTATAGTCCTCATCGGGCAGGTCCGCAGCAACAGCTCGCCATGCATTTCCCTCATTCATTTCAAGGATGCGAACAGGGAACTCCTTGTCGTCATAGACCGTTGCGATAGATTTGTCGGGACGGTATTCGTTGTTGTAGCCATCATCATCCCAAACGGTCTGGACTGTAACATCCACCGCCTTGGGTTCAGGGGTTTCCGTAGGAGCCGGGGTCGGTGCAGGAGTTTCAGTTGGAACTGGCGTAGGTTCTTCCGTTGGTGCAGGAGTAGGCTTTTCAGTAGGAGCGGGAGTCTCAGTAGGCTTCGGCTCTTCTGTCGGCTTAGGTTCCTCAGTCGGTTTAGGAGTCGGTGCGGGTTTATCAGACTTAATAAAAGAACCGGAGTAACCCCACTTGTGACCCTCTGCCTGAGAGGTCAGACTCTTTGCAACAATACAGCCATTATAGTTGCCGCTATCAAGTTGAACATCTGCATTGGGAGCAATCACATGTCCGAAGAGAGATGTACTGCCGATATGCAACTTGGTGGCATTCGGGAATACCCAGAGGATGTTCGTGCCGCTATCGGAGTTCTCAGAAGCATGGAGGTCATTGCAGGTGATGCCCGGAATATTGATGTCCGTGCCATAGTCGATGACTACGATATCTTTTTGCCCGGAAGTGACCGACAGCGTCGGATAACCTGCCGATTTGAAGTCGATGGTGTAATAGTCACTGCCACCGTTGCCCTTAATCTGACCATATTCAACAGCTTTGAGTTCAATCCCATGCTGTATCAAAGCAGTCTCGCTAAAATTGCTCTGGACAGCGGCATTGATGGCATCAAAGGCCGCATCCATATCGAGGTAGTTATCGTTCAGACGGAACGGGCCATCCTTCATGCCACTGGTGTAGGTGATATCCTTACCCTTGTTTACGGAACCAAGGTACATAAAAACATCGTCATTATCGGGATGGTAGGCATCGCCGCCGTAGTTGGTGACTTCACCGGCGACATAAGAGCTAACCTTGTGCTTTGCACAAGTCTTACCAATCATATTGCCGGACAGGTTCAGGTTGCCGCCGATAGCAACCTCGCCAACGGTATGGATTGTGGTGACATCATTCTGGATGAAGAGATTGAAGTTATTGAGGATGTAATAAAGGTCATAGGACCCTCCATCCTCGGTGTAGGTTTTATTCGATGTTTCCGTCACCGTGCTGCTTGCGGCGTATGCCGTAACGGGGTTCACGCAGCCGAACACCATTGCAAGTGTTGTGAAGACTGCGAGTAGACGCTGTTTCCATTCTCCTTTGTTCATTTGTGCTTCTCCTTTGCGCGTATCAGCCGATGAAGAGCCTTGCCTCAGCCGGAGCTATTGTTCTAACCCACAAGGCTCTTCGTATACCACTTGTCCACAGCTTTCAGCCAGTCGCTCTGACCGTTGCCTGTCATCCACCACGGAGAGGTAGCTGTTTTGGATGACAACCCGCATAATGCGGGCAATATTTTTATTTTGCGTCTTCCAGCTTGTCTGCTTCTTTGTAAATTGAATCTTCGAGGTCTCGTGCCGAGCTGCTATATTCTACCGGGATTTTCTCGCCTTCATAGGAAACCGTGAGACTGCCATACCGGTCAATTTTTGCGTGGAAGGTAGGCTCGTTCGCGTTTACCGAGACATCACACTCGTATGTCCCATTCTCGCAAACAAGATTGTCAATATTCCACTCGATGAAACCATCAAATTCCCGCCAACAGTCATAGACATCCCAGCGCCCCGCAGGATAGGCACGACTTGCTTCCTGAACGGCGCATAATATAGCGCTTACGAATTCCCTACTATTCTCGCAGATTTCTTTGACCGCCGGTGTCCTCTCTGCATCGTTCATTTCAAGCTCTTCTATCTGCTCGTTGAAGCAGGTTTGACGGCTTGTAATCGTTCCGAAGCAATCACCGCACTCGAACTCGACGATGCCGCCGCAATAATCGCCCGAATCACAGTCAGTGACTTTTGCGTAGACACTCACTGTCTCGCCGAGCAGGTTCACCGTGCATCTTGCCCGTTCGAAAGATGCCGTATCCCCCGCTTCCAGAATTTTATTCATCGTACCTTCAAGCAGGTCATCGACCTTGATATCCATTTTCTCCATTGTGAATTTCTCCTTTATTACTTATGGTTCTTGCCGTACTTGCTGTTTTAGGCTTTGCTGTTTGCATCTCCGATGTTCAGGTGAAACGCGAGGTACTCGACTGCCCCACTGAGTCCACCACTCAGGTGGTGCTTCTCTGCGTAGGCGAAGATATTCGCTACTGCTTCGTCAGTGAGGTAGACTCCGCGCAGCTTGCGCTCTTCCTTCTTTTCCTCTTTTTTAGTATTTTTCATAAGAAAACTCCTCTCAATAGTCGTGCTGGTTCTTGTACCAGAGGTATCCAATCACGGCGGCAGATACACCTACGACCGTGCAAATCACGATTGCAATAACCATTCCGATGTTGATACCCTTTGTGTGTTCTTCAACCTGCTCTGGAGCTGGCGTAGGCTCAACCGTGGGTTCGGGCGTAGCTTCGACTTCCTCGCTGCTATCCCCGTTGATTTGCTCTGCTTCCTGCACGATGGAGTTATTGTCTCTGCTCGGCGTGACCATCTTGGCTTCCGGATGGTCGCTGTCGTATACAGTCAGGTGAAATCCTTCTGTGTCGTTCGTTGTAATTGTCTCTTGTTTGCTCTGGACCGTGAAGCGATTGTCTCCCTCTGCCAGCACTCGCGTACCAACGACTTTATATCTACCTTGTGCGACATCCGATGCATAGGCAGAGTAGTTATTGCTGTCATACAGGTCCAGCTCCTTGACTGCACCAGTAAACAGGTTTTCTACATAGACGACCACTGTATCACCGAAACTCTCTGGAACTGTCAGATAGCAACCAATCTGACCCGTTGCGTTCGTATCGAACCCATCTTCGGTTTCGATTGTGCTTTCTTCTTCGTAGTAGCGCTTCTTGCCTGTAATCTGTTCATAGAAGCTCTCTCCGCTCACATCCAGATACACAACTTTGCAGGAGCCGGGTGTCACATCGATTGTATACATATCATCGCTTCGCGCTTCCACCGGATAATCCATTGCCGGGTCATTCGTTACGAAATAAGAGCAGAAGTAGCTATGAGGTTCCATCTCTACCGAATCCACAAAGCTATTCATACCATTGAGCTTTACTGCTGCCAGCGTTTCGTCTGCGGGACCGTATGCGATGGTTGCTCGTACCGTGCGGTTCAACGCGTCCTCCGGCATCGATGCAACGCAAAAGACGATGACACCGTTGTTCGGGTTTTCAGGCTCCACCGTAAGGTCAGAATCCATCATTTGGTTTGTCCAAGTTCCATCTGCCGGTGTTTGCTCGGTATCTGATGCAGGTGCTTCATCGATGTAGGTTTCATCCGAATCGACCTCATCTGCGTATGCCGTTGTTGCGAGCGGCGTTGCTATGGCAAGAACCATGAGCATTGCAACGATAACTGCCATCACTCTCGTGGTAATTTTCTTTTTCATGTCTGTTCTCCCCTTCCGCATTATGTCATCATTGTTATAGTGTTACTTGTTCTCTGCTTGAAATACAGCCCTTATGGGCTTAGATTCTACCTTTCTTTACAAGTCTATTATACCGCATTAGTAACCGTATGTCAATAGTATTGCAATAAAATATTTCAATGTTATTATCTATATATTAACTACCGTCAAAAGAACTCGCTTTGTAAAAAAGAAGAAGGGTGTCGAGAATCACGACACCCTTTTGGTTAGTTTTGATGTTCAGTTAAAATCCAGTGTAGCGGTAATAGCGGCAATTGCTCATGCCCGCCTGTGCATTGGTCCAAGTATTGGTAAGACTGCCCTTTCCGCCGACACATTCGGCCCAGAGCAGCTTACCTCCAGATGTGCCGACCAGCATACGGACATGCCCCATGCCAACTCCACCGCCAGCAGTCATTACTTGAAGGTCACCCGGCTGCATCTCGCTCGCAGAAATCTGTACCAAGTCTCCTGCGCCAGCATAGTCGTAAGTATTGACGGCATCAAAGCTCAGCCCTGCCATCCAGTAGCAGTAGCGAACAAAGCCAGAACAGTCATAGCTACCCTTTACTTTGACATTGCCGGGACCACCAACAGGCTTAGAGCCGAGGCTGTAAGAGAATTGACCGGAAGATTTGATGGCCACCTCAATTACTTTCTGGCGAGCATCCGTGATGTTCCCGAAATCCATGTTCGCAATCAGGTCTTCATATTCTTCTTCGGTCATCTTGGAGCCAAAGGAGCGGCATTTGATGCCCTTGGTTACTCCGTAGAGTTCCTCCCAGTCCTGCGCATAGAGCATCTTTGCCCATGCTACATTACCGTCACTGTCTTCACCATTCTCATCATACCAATAGGTAAAGCCCTCATCCCCTGCCGGGAGCGTGACCGTTGCGGTGAATCGAGCGGCTGTGCCTCCGGCGTAAGGCATCATCCACTGGTTCAGTTTTTGGACCGTTCGGGTGAGTTGCCCGCTGCTGATTTCTTTGGCGAGCGGTTCCAGCGTACCAGTTCCGCCCTTTACACCATCCTCATCTTCGGGGACATCATTATTTTCCGGGTCATCCGGTTTCAGGCACGGTTCTTCGTAGCGGTCATAGCCTGTCATATAGACCGTGCAGTTGAGGTCGTAGTGCCCATGCAGACTGTCGTTCAGTTCGCCCGGACACCACGGGATTGCCGTCGTCGAATCGCCATCGCCGCCGAAAGTCACCATATAAGTGTCACGGCGTTCATTTTCGTCATCTAGGTGAGTGACAACAGTAAAAGACCCTGTCAACTCACCCGGCTCGTAGAACCAGTCAACAACATCTCCTTTATAGATGTTGAGCGAGGATGCGTCAAACACCAGATTACCATGTACGGACGCAGCATCAATCTCTGCACCGTCAGTAATCACCGTGTATTCGTTTGGCAATTCTGTAAGCTCAGATTGTTTCGCTCCATCAGGGAGTTTGTTTGGAAAGTAGACATACACATCATGTGTACCATCTTCTTCGACGGTTTTTTCAGTAATTGTATTGTTTGGACCGTGCTCAGAAGCCCATTCCCACTCGTGCCACCAATTGTAAAAACCGCAATCACGGTTTCCTTCAGAGCAATGGTGGTTGGTGACATTGAGCCTGTAGTCTTTGATTTCGATTTTTTGACCGTTGTCGCGGTAGCCCAGTACGCATCCACCTTTAATCAGGCAAGAGTACGGATGCGATTCTCGCGCAGTAACATCCAACGCGTAGCCAGACAAATCGCGGCAGAAAGTAAAGAACGCCTTATCATCGGAGGAGAACATATTGACGATTTCATTGCTGCTCGGCCAATCCTGCTGATAGTAGACTGCCGCCAGACTGATGATTTCAGCCGTATTGTTACTAACGCCATCAGCATACTCCCATGTGACACCACTCAGCATATTATCGCTGGTTTTGCCATCGAGAGTAGTGTAGCCATAGGGATGCCCGAACGGGTCCGTTTCGCCTTTGAAAGCATCGTAAATCGAATCTAAAACGACCTCATCGCGATTGGTATTGATTTTGTCTACGACACACTGGATGTCGGCATCGTCGTCGGTTGCAAAAGTCGAGAACAAAATCAGGATAAGGATAATTACGACTGCTACAGCCGCAATAATAAGTAAGGCAACACCACCTGCACCGAGAGTGGCTATACCTCCAATGCCTGACGCAACTGCACCGGCTGCTTTTCCAACTGTCGCAGCAGCAGCTTTAACTCCTGCTGCAACACGGGTCGCAGCTTCCGAAATCCTTGTTACGACCTTGCGAGTCACTTCTACTGTCTTCTTGGCATCCTTTGCCTTCTTTGCAATCGCCTCTTTGGAATCAACCAAACGAGGATTGCGTTTCTTGGGTTTCGGTTTAGGTTTGTAGCGGTCTAAGAGCATACTGTTGATTTGGTTATCAACATAGCTGCGTCCGACATTTTGGCCTATAACCTTCTGAGCAGACTGCTTTGCAATCTCAATCGCTTTTCTGCCCGCATCCGCAGTTTTACCGGCAACGAACTTTGTGGCGCGAGCCGTGTTCTTTGCGATAAAGACTGCATCTTTAGTTTTGCGAACCATTGACAGGCCACCGGCAATCGCGTGGAAGCCGTCCACATCGGTTTCGTTCAGCTTCTCGATGAGCTTGTTCGTCATTGCACGGCGTACCATCTTCACGCCCATCTTGCGATAATGGTTATTGCGCTTGCCCTTCATGACCAGTTGCCGGTCTTTCAGCAAGTCCCGTGCTTTGAGGTTTGCTGCTAAGCTTTCCTTGATGTTCAGGACAGCTTCTGCAGACTGTTCGCCGGTCAACAGTTCACTGAGACGAGCATTGTCCTTGTTGAGAGCTTCAATCAGTTTATTGAGTTTCTTGATGTCCAGCTCGTGGATATTCTTCGCTCCGACCTTATCAAGCAATTCACGCTTTACCTGACCTCTCAGTGCTGCCGCATTGCGTTCAAGCCATGTTCCGGTCTCCAAGGTCTTCATCATGTTTGCTCTCAGGTCGTTGAGCTGCTGGCGTGTTTCCTGAGAAATATCCATGCGTACAAGCATACGGTCTACATCATCGACACTGCGTAGAGCAATACCCGCGTTGCCGCTGACCCGAAGACTGCGATTGATGCTGCCAATCAGTTGATTGCGTTCCTGACGCAGTTGCTTGAATACTTCGAGGTTCTCTTTGTCGAACTTCTTGAGTTCTTTCTCGTTTTTGAACTGACCATGAGTTGCAGCCTGAATCATCTGGTTGCCGTCTTTGTGCATCATATAGAATGCACTTCTTACAGCATAACTCGTACCCTCGGTAGTCTTCCGAATCACATCATATCCGTTGGCTCGTTCACCATCAATAACGGCAGCCATGACCACAGCAGCGGCGATACCTGCAACACGCTTGGATGCGCTTACGGCAGTGCTGCCATAGCGAGCTTTGTAGAAATCGAACTTCATCGTGTTTGCTTTAGTCGCTGCGTCATGTGCGGCATTTTCAATTCCAGTCTGACCTCCAAGAAGTGCATTGACTTCTTTCTTCTCCGTCAGTTCGCGCTTTGAATCTTCCTTGGAGTTGAGGTGAGATTCCGTATACCGATGGTTGGTAATGTCACCAAGTTCAGTGGATGCAGGAGCAGCCTTTCTCATTTGCTCTGCCTGAGATACAGTTCGTCTTGCCATGTCACCACTGATGCAGACACCACCACTCTGAGAATCAGGATGGGTCAGAACATCACGCCGCGCATACACGAAGTTCTCAGGCTTGATTGCCATTTCGAATGAAGATGCAGCACTTTTCTCTTCGGTAAGCGGCAGTCGAGTTTCTTCCCTCGGTCTGGTGGTCTCGACAGTCGGTTTTGATTGAGGATTCACACGAATCACAGGATTATCTGCCACCCCTGTCCCCTGTCGGCCCGCAACATCGGACTGGATTGCAACACCGGTCAAAGTATAACTAGCTCTCGCATAACCGGCATCCAGAACGCGGTTCTCACGCTCATCACGAGTGTAGAGATTCGGTCTGGGGTTCATTCCTCCATCATCAGCGTACTTGCGTTCCTCACTCCGTACCCCGATAGGTGTATAGGTGTATTCCGTATGCGTATCCAGAGAAGAAGTCGGACGAGACGGATAAGTAACCTCTGTCACGCCGGGTGTCGCGCTGCGCGGTATCTGTGGCTCATATCCTGCTCTCTGACTACTGCTTGTCCCGTCAGTCTGATAAGAGTCTTCGGGTGTGGGATTCACTGCCGATGACTCGCTGGTAGGGTTTTGCAGACGGTCCTTCAAATAACTCTCTGTATTATCTGCACCCTCATGAAAGTCGAGGTGCGAAGTCTTCATCACTTTTCCGAGGCTTGCCTCTTCACGAGCCTTGATGCGCTCGGCATTTTTCAGGAACTCGTCATGGCGCTCGCGTTCACGCTGACGAATTTCAGCTTCACGCTGCTCGGTTTCTTCACGGCGGCGCTGTTCCAGTTCCTTGGTGCGACTCTTTTCGTAGTCTTCGTTTACATTATAGGTGTAGCCGCTTCCGCTTTCTGTAGTGCGGCTGACTTCATCATAAGAAACAGGCGTTGTCGGAGTGACGGTAGTGGCTGAACTCAGCGGAGCCGTTACACTCTGAGGATACGCGCTTTCCTGATATGCCTGTTCTGAGCCCTTGAAAGAATCAGAACCATGGTCTTTGTTGCTGTAATCGTATTTTTGTGATTTATCTCTTTGAATCTGCTCAGCTTGGCGCTGAGCTTCCTCAATCATCTTTCTGCGATACTCATTATTTTGGCGCTCATTCTCGCGCTGGCGCTCAGCTTCTTTTTCACGCTGCTTACGGCGCTTTTTTGCTTTTTCTTTCTTGGCCGCATCTTTATCTGCTGCCTCTTGGGCCGCTGTAATGGCTTCCCAGTCATCTTCGAAGAGGTTGTCGTAGATACCGCCATCCCGCTCTTGCTCCAGCAGAAAGTCATCGGGCTTTTCAACAGGCTCTTCGGTCTCCCCTTCCCTGTCGGAAATGTCACGCTCAATTTCGGATTCATCGCCTTTTTCAGACTCTTCATCCATTTCAGGTTCTGCCTCGGCTTCGTTTTCCTCTAAGCTCGCTTTCCCCTGAGCCTTGCCATCCGCCAGTACAGTAGCCAGCTCATCATCAACGGAGAGTTCCTCTGCGGGCTCACTCCCCTGCCCTTTCTTCATATCTTCAATATCGGCCATCAGTTATCTCTCCTCTCTGTGGGTCTTTTCCGTTCTATCTTCAAACTCTTTCAGATGTTCGACCTCGCCCTGCATCATATCGTCAAACAGCGCATCGAAATCATCACTGCCAAGTTCATTAACTTTGCTGTACTGTTCGATTTGCTTTTCTTCCTCAGCTTTTGCCTTAGCCCTGATTTCTGCGAGCTTCTCAGGTGTATATTGGGGGCCATGCACAAACAAGTCGTTCTGGCTCAATGCCAAACTCGTCTTGATGCGCCTGACCCTTGAAATTTCCTTGCCAATGTCTTTGCGCTGGTCTTGGAGCTCATTCAGCTCTGCTTTGGTTTTATCGACATTTGCGAGTACCAAATTGATGTTTTCAATTGACACGACACGCTTGTGCTGCGCGGGGTCATACACCATAATCGGCGTTGTCGCCCGCTGCCCGGAGAAGCGATTGAATACAGCCACCGCTGCATTGTAGGTCTTCACTTCTTCTGCGTGGGCTTCTTTGAATTCGTCTTTCTTTTCTTTTGGCAACGCATCGAGCTGGACGATGATGTCCTTGGTTGCTTTCCACTGAACAATAGCGGTATGTAGATTGTCTATCCGATTCAGGTAGGCTTTCTTTTTCCGGTTGTTGGTGGAGACGACTGTGAGCTTATTGCCAAGGTCCTGCATTTTTTGCTCAATGTCCGTAACCTCTTTGATGCCCAGCTTAGATGATTCGGTTGCCCCTTCCATCATCCGTTGCATTTTCCAGTCGCGTGGTGCATAAATCGGTGAGTACGGGAACTTCTGTAAGCCGGTTGCATCTTCAAAGAGGTTCTTATCGACTTGGATGATTTTGACCGCCACGAGGAAAAGCATCGTGACATTTGACCGGCGATTGCCGTTTTCATCAAAACGAGGAACTTTGTACGCTTTGTCCTCCGGACGCATCCGAGTACTACTCCCCTGCTTTGCTGCGAGCTTTTCGGCTTCACGCCAGCGTTCCCGTTCGACAGCATCATACTGCTTGTAGTTGCTTTGCTGGTTCTTTTCCGTAGCCGTCTTTTCCTCGGCGCATCGCTTCTCGTACTCTTTCTTTTCTTCCGGGTTCCATTGGGCTTTTAGGTACTCTCTCGTATAGGATTCACCCAGAGTTCTATCTCTGACTGAGCGTTTGCTATATGGAGACTCATATTTGACATAGCCATCATGTTCTTCAATTTTGTAGCCGTTCGTGATGAGAGCATTTTTGAAATCGTCCCAGTTGTCGAAGATATCGCTCATCTTCTCGATGTCATCCTTGACTTTTTGCTTCCAGCTCTGTCCCTTTTGCTTGGCGTTCAGTTCACCGATGCCAATAGAGGCTTTCTCTTTTTCATCGTTGCTGATGATAGGCTCGATTCCATACTTCAAACCGATTTCATCACTCAGTTGCCTGATTTTCTGGTATTCCTCAACTGACCGATGGTATTTGTGACCGTAGGGGTCAAGCGGATAGGCATTACAGATAATGTGATTATGCAACACATGTGAGCCTTCGATGTGACTGGCGACCACACACTGATATCCGCCATCTCCTATTTTTTCCGCGAGTTCCATTCCAATCTGATGAACTAGCACCGGGTCGGTCACGCTTGGGTCAAACGATTGTATGAAGTGAAAGGCGATTGTTGGCGTACCTGTCGTGTTTCTTTCTCGTCCACCGTGAGCTTCGAGATACTTCTTCTTTGTCTCTTCGAACTGATAGGTTGCGAACTGCGGGTCACATTGCCATCCTTCAACAAAGCGATATTCCTTGCTTACCTTACTCGTGGTCTTCTTCGCATTGGCGATATACGACATGGCTCTTTGAAGGTCGTCCTTGCTTCCCTTGCCTCCGATGAAGGTCGTTTTCTTTTCGTTTTTGATGTAGTCCAAGCTCTTATCTACTGTTCGCTTGATACTGTGGATTCTGGTATAAGCCATTTGTTTCACCTCTCTTTCTTTGCTGTATTATGTTTGTATTGTCATTCTGTTATTTATTGCGCATAAAAGAGTATCTCCCCTTCTCAGGGAGCTTCCTTCTTGGCTTTCTGCTCTGACTGTTTCCACTCGCGAACCAGTCGGCGGGCAGTCTTCGTAACTTGATTTCGCTGCTTGTCGAATTTTTGCACGAGCCTCAGATATTGCTCGTTCATCTGCTGATTCATCTCCAACAGACGCTGAATGTCTCGTTCGGTAACGCTTCCTGTCAGAACCAAGCCGTCTGTCAGACCTTCAAGTGACCGTTTCACATCACTGAGGATGTCGAGGATGTCATTGAGGTCATCGGTCTGGTATGTGATGGTGGGGATTGCAGGCTGGTTCTCAATACAATGGATAATGTATTGCGTTTTAGGCATCCCCATTTCCATTGCTTTTTTCTCAACCTTGTCGCCTATATTTGGCTCCAGCATTAAGTTGAAGTGTGTTTTCCCCTCTGCTTTTGGCTTTTCCACTATTATTCACCTCCTCTCACAGCTCAGGAACCACTTTTACATAATAAATCTGACGCTGCGGATAGCCTACCTGACTATCTGCGTAAAACCATTTCTGACCATTGACTCCATCAATTCTGCTGCAAGTGTTCTTATGCGTATGGCCGGAGAAATAAATCACTGGCACAGAAACAGGCTCTTTTTCGATGTCGCCGTTATGCCAATCACGCCAAGGATTGTGAGTGAGCACTATCAGGCTCTTGCCCTCGCTTTCGCATTTTTTCACGGTCTCTTTGTAGAGCTTATCGAAGATGTTACTCTGGATTTGGTCCTGTCGTCTGGTAGTGAGCACTCGAAGATACATCCCATTGCAAGCATTAAAATAGTCATTACGCCCAGAAAAGCCGAGACCACCAAGGACAACAGCGTTCTCATTGGGTAGTTCATAGGTTTCGTTCTGGAGGAAAATAATGCCGAACTTCTCGAAGACTCTACGCCAAGCCGCAATGATGGCTTTCAAATTTGGCTTGATTTTCTCGTCTTCATCCGTCCACTGTTGGTCGGCGGTCCAAAGTTCATGGTTGCCCAGCGTTACGATAATATGGTCTGGCTTCCAAAGCTGTACCAAACGGCTGTAGAAGAGATTGCCAATGTGGGTACTCTCGCAAGTGTCGCCCATGATGAAGAGGTAGTCGTCATCGTTGTGCGGCATAGTAGAGGCAAAGACCTCGTCTACGATTCCGGCAATGATTTTTGCGAACTCTTCTTCTGGCATAACTTCTGGCAATGATTCGAAGTTTATTTTGTGCTCTGTGTGAATATCTGAAATGTAATAGAACATTGCCATCTCTCCTTTCGTGGTAATTCTGAGTAAAAGCAGCCGCGCTTTTGACGAGCGTAGCGAGCAGGGGTTCCCGCCCGCAGGGTGGGACATTTTGAGTCGTGAGGGTCCCGCAGGGCCCGAACGGCTCATCAGGGGTCAGGGGGCAGAGCCCTCTGCAAGCAGTGAGCAATGTCATTGCTCGCGTTGCTTGTTCCGTTTCTATTATACTCGAAATTGGTGCAATATGTCAACATTGTCATAGTGTTATTTATTTCAGGCGAAACCACTCCCTCTCCCCTCTCTCAGATTTCGAGATATAATAGACTCGCCTTAGAGAAGGCTTAGATTGCACCCCATTCCAATATTTCGTTCATTCTCCCCTACCCTGCCGCAAGCACTTTGCTTTGAGTTAGACTAAGGAGCCGCTTTGAGCCTCACACTCTTCTTGTGGTCGATTCACCGGTGTGCAGCGTGTTCGCACCTCTTCCAAGAATTTAGCCCGTGGAATTCTTCCACTGGTATTTCTTTCTTATGTTCATAAAACGCGTATATGGATACTAAAATTCGTTTGTGGATACTTAATGGCTCTTATGGTAGTTTAACGCCGTTTATGGCTACTTAACTTCCCTTATGGTCGTTTAATGCCTCCTATGGTCACTTAACGGTTCTAATGGTTACTTAACGCCTTTTATGGTCGCTTAATTGCTTTTATGGTTATTTAACTGCTCTAATGGTCACCTAATACCCCTGTATGTTCATTAGCGCTCGTAATGTACATTACAAAAGCATTATAATAAAGTCGCCGTTCCGTCTATCAAATAGCGTTGCGGCATTGCATTGAAACAGCTTGACATTCTTCGGAATCGTGGTGTAACATATTGGTAGAGCAAGGCGGCAGTTACTGCCTTGACTTTTTGTATAGAGAGTGAGTGATTCTATTGAATTCAAATCTAAATTCAGATTCGCGTGTTCTTCGCCAGGACCAGCGTTCTCTGAGCCGGATTCAGTATCGGGAATATAACTTTCCCGACAACATCGGCTTGACGAGAGCTGACATCAACCGTCCATTTAAAGCCATTTTGCGCGAGAAGGTCTATACCAAGTCCGGCTGTATCTCCTGCTACTTCGAGATAACCGATGAGAAGCTCGGACACAAGAAAGTCATTCTCACGGCGAGACCTGAGCGCAAATACAAAGCTCTACGCTCAACGGTAGACATGCGTACCGTTCCACTGGATACACCAATGACCATTTCCATTGGACAAGGCTCCAAGTACCTCGTTTGGCTTCTGGCGAGCATTGACAATCCAAGCAAACAATAAATACAGAAAACCGAATTAAGGAGGACCTCTGATGCACCCGATGCAAAAGAGAAACCCGTAAGCGTAGTTGTGCAGCTACACTTACGGGTATTTTTTATGTTTTTTTCAAATTGAAAAAATCGAAGGTCTCCATTCAAGCAGTTTGCAAGCGCTGATACCGCCGATACCTCGCGGAAAGCGCATAGACATATCTCGGCTTCCGCACTCCATGTCATTGCAGTGAGCGCAATCGCAAGGTGCAAGCTCCCCTACTCTGTAGAACAGTTCCTTTGCCGTTGCTCTCTCGATGTCCTTTCCTTGATGGCTGTCGAGAAATTCTCTAACCATCCGTGGGCAGTAATCAAAGGATGAGTAGATAGCGCACTCATTCGTATCCACGCGAGCTTCGGAATTAAGGAAGGACCTAAAAAACACTTCTCCAATCGGTGCAATTCGCATGTCTGGTGTCCACACGATTCGTTCGCCGGTATGCTTTCCACCAATTACAAGCTCGTGATTGAGATAACTGCTCCTCTTCAGAATATCACCAAAAGTATCCATCGATATATCCTCCGTCACTGATTCACATACTGCTTCAAATATTTATTTTGCTCACATTCGTCATATATCGTGATACGATTTGTATTGCGCTTCGTGCAATATACAATCTGTAATAGATTATGCAACTTTTCAGCTTCGCTTAGAGCATCTTTCCATCAACCAGAGTGATAAACTGAGAAACTATACTCTGATACTCATTGTCGATGATGTCTCTCACATTGTCTGTAAATAAACACATCCTGCACCGCCGTGGTAGCAATCACGCTGTCGCCGTCAAAGGCCGCCCTCAGAGTGCCTGTTTCGTATACAGTGACCACGGTTCAAACGCGAGAGACGCGTTCGTAGCCGTCTCTGAGGTCATCTTGACTTCAAGCGCCACTTCATCCTCTCCATTGATGACATGTTCCGCTGTTTAAGGTGCATCACCGCTACTTGGCGTGATGGCTACCTTGACCTCTGTACTTCCTGTCACCTTTCCAGCGGCGCTCGATACCGTAATGGTCGTTGTGCCGGGTGCAACACCAGTAATGTGACCGTCTCCGTCTACGGCGGCTACGGAGTCGTCTGAGCTCATTCAGGTCACACCCTCATCCGTTATCGCCTTTCGCAATTTCTCGTCCGAGAGCGTCTGAGAGGCCAAATACCGAGCAGACACTTCTCTGTACTTCCCTGCTTGACTGCCATTATGGCCGGAAGAGTCACTTCTGAAATTTTGCGCCACAGGCAGCTAAGCAAAGCGCCAATGTCGCAAGAGTTGTTCCAAATACGATTTGCTTCTTCATCATGACAGTTCCTTTACAGAAAACACATTAACCGTTTGCAGCAGCATTCAGTTCCTTGCACAGCGGATGGTTCAAGAGCAGCCCTACGACAATGTATCGATACGATTTCACAATGCCATTTCGCACTGTGTACCGAACACCCTGCTTTTTCACAAGCTGCTCCATCACTTCCATTTGTTCCGGAGTAAAGTAAAACGAAATCTGCGGATATTTCTTTTTCTCGTCAGGCTTCGTTCGCATAAAGCTGTCTACCTTTTCCTGATTTGGAAACACATAAAAGTCTTCCGGGTATGTATCTATGGGTTCTTTCATCACCCAGTAGTCTTTTCCGTCAACTGTATAGCAGTGGGAAACCCCAACGGCCATTACTTTGTCGAGTTCCTCTTTTACAAGGATATTCGCCATTGTTCCGATACGCAGGTCTTCGACAGCAGCTTCTTCCTCCAAGATGTTTTTGAGTTTCTCCCCTACTCGGATGTTGATTTTGATTTTATCTTCATTCACACTCATCACCAACTGAGTTTAGTCATTGAGCCAATTGCAGAAGACCATGTTTTGGTCATAGCCGCCCTTACCACGATAGATGTCGATTGCCTCAAACAAAACTTCTGCAACCTCATCACTGGTCTCTGCCCACAGTCTTGCAGGCTCGGCTTCAGGGTAAGTCAAATCGTATAAGAGATTTAACGCCAGCGCATAATACTTCTTGCTTGTAGATGTCTGCCAACTATCCCGAAGGGCATTTTTGCGCAGTTCCCCATCCACAAGTACATCAGAGATATTGTTTCGCAGGGTATCATCTGCACCGAGCAGATAGTAAATCGCGTCTGTCGGCTTGTCCCCGCTGACCATAGTTGCAAAATATTGTCTGTGCTCCGGCGAAGTAAATCTCAGATTCATTTGGCTCCTTTCCACCTTATTCGGCGTTTTCAATCATTGCTTTCATGCTCTGTGCCATTTCAATCAACTCATCCAGATACTGAACTTCACTGTTCTTCATTTCGGGAGTCCATTTGGCAACTTTCCGCTTATAGCCATCGCTTTCCATTTTACGCTTAATCTTCACGGTGATAGGTTTCAGCGTCTTTTCGGCAAAGGTCACACCGCTAGACTGCGTCTTTCTTTCTCTTCTGGATGCGATTTCCTTATTTTCTCGCTGCAACTGCGCAAGAGATTCGTCGAACTCATTGTTTGCGTTCTGGAACAGATTGTTAAGTTCGTCTTCTGTTTTTGCTTTCAGAGCAACAGTGATAGCATTCGTATAGTCCTTATGGATGTCGTTCTGAAATTGCACAGAAGCGGCATCGTCATTGCGAGTAGCAGCTTTAAGCGCACTCATCTTCTCAGCGATGACTTGCTGCTTATCATCATCAAACTTAACATAGTCCTCGCACTCAACACGCATAAGGAAGTCCTCATCAAGCAACTGCTTAAGGACTGGATTGAGGCTGTTCTCGATACGAAAATCTCGGTTAATCTGTTTTTCGGAGGTTGCTTGCGAAGCGACCTCTTTCACAGCTTTTTTTGCTTGCGCTTCAGTCAGGTTATAAGGCTCTTCCTGCAAACAGGCAATGTACTCAGTGATAGCCTTGCGGCGAATCTTTTCGTTTGCGAAGCCGCCACGAACCTGCAAGTTTGCGGTGTAAAGCAGGACTTTCTTCTGGTTATCGGAGAGTTTACTGGTAATCACATGGCAATCCTTGACTTTATTCCAATTGGCGTCACCCTGCTTGTCAAGGTAAATCAACGCCCTATAGCGGCGTTCACCAGAGAGCAGCACATAGACCGTTTCTTTACCTTGCTGCTCCGGAAAAACAACCAGATTATGTAGTAAGCCATTACGCTTAATATCTTCTGCCAATCTGTGAATATCTTCCTCGTCATCAAGCGAACGGAAAATTGCGTTGTCGTCATTGATTCTAATGTCCGAAAGTGCAATGTCACGGCTTTCCCATTCAATGCCTTCCGTGCTTTCAATTGCATCTGCGAAGCAATTTCCTGCATTGTTGCGATTTGCCTCTGAAAGCTGTTTTTTGCCGGGAATGCTTTGCTCTCGGACACCTGTTTTTTTCTTCATTCCCATCTTATTTTACCTCCAAATCTGCAAGGCGGTTCTTCAATTCGTGGTAGATTTCAACAAAGGCTTTAGCAGCCGGTTGGGTCTTTGCCATGTAGCAAACCGGCACATTCTTATTGATGGACATACCGACACTACGGCTCGCAGGAACAACAATATCGAATAGCGAGGAGCCGAGTTCCTTTTTGCACTGGGACATGACAAGGCGCGAAGAAGCCGCATTCTTGTCATAATTTGTAAAGAATACGCCCGCTCCCTTGATATGATACTTGCCGCTTTCCTTGAGCCCGTTGCACATAGCCCAAGTTCGAAATGCAGAAGTTTCAGAATAAGCATCCGGCATCATAGGGATAAGTACATAATCCGCAGCAGCCAACGCATTCGTTAAGAGAAGTGCATCACGGGTCGGCTGCGTATCAATAACGATATAGTCGTAGTTTTCTTTGACCTGATTCAGAAAATAATCAAGAAAGCTCTCTGCGGAAATATTTTTTCGAGGGTCTCCATCTTCAAGTCCTTCAGAAACATCTTCCAAAATCTGCGGAATGCAGGTATTGATTCTGGGTGTGGATGCGTTTGCAGGAATCATATCGACATTTTCGTAATTGGTCTCTTGGATGTAATCTTCAGTTTTTGAGCCGTACATGTATCCGTTGATGAGGTTATAGAGTCCTTTCCCTCTAAACATCGGGCTTGTTATCAACTCACCGCCACTCAAAGATGTCGTAAGATTTCCCTGCGGGTCAGTATCCACACAGAGAACCCGTTTTCCTTCGTCTCCCATCAGATAAGCTATGTTCTGAGCCGTTACTGTTTTACCAGCACCGCCCTTTTCAATTGCCACTGTGATTACTTGTGCAGCCATATACTTGTCCTCGTTTCTGTTATGGTTTGTTCCGAATTGGGACTACGGTTCTTGTTGCTATTAGTCTATGCTAAAAATGCAGGGTGCATTCTTTCCGAATGCACCTCACATATTTTTGTTTTACTTTAGGCTGAGCAATCGCCGTAGCCTTCCCAGTCATCATGCTCTCTCCGCCACGAATAGTTCTTATCAATAGCAAGTTTCTTGCCTTGCTTTTCCGCATATTCAAGGATGGTATTTGTCGTTTGGAGATTACCAATCTTTATTTGGAGATATAGCTGATTCAATAAATCTCTATCATAACTTCTCAGCCATATCTTCGATTCAAGATGTTCACCACAGACCTCATTTAAGGTGATTGCAAATTCTCCGCTTTCAACTGTGGCACAGTTAAGAGCATCACACATTGCATCCGGATTCTTACACATCCCCGCAAGGCAGTTTGTAACATACCCATCATAGAGACGATATTGCCGAGCTTCTGCAATCGGGACCCAAGTTTCAGTCTCCATAGCCATTCCTCCAGTGTCCTCCGGTCGAGTATGACCAGTGGATTTCGCCGTTATCTTCTTGATATACGACATGCGCTTTAATCGTCCAGCCATCTCTTAGACGGACCATTACCGGAACGCCTTCATCGATACTGTCACAGCAATACTCGAAACCATTAGCATTACGGTAAATCTGTCCGATAACAGGGGCAATTACCATAGCCATTTTTTTGTCCTCCTATCACTGTTCATTAAACATTGGGCATAATTCCAAACCGCCTACACTTTTCAGCAGACGGCGGAACGACTCACGATGTACGCAGCCGTCACGGTCACAGTGGCTACACTCGCAGGGGGCGTTTTCACCATACTCGGAGAACCAAGTATGGTAATATTTTTGGCCAACATAACCCGCAAGAGCATAGACGAAGCGTTCACCTTCGGTGGGATTCCCGTCCGGGATGTCAAGAAAGTTCTTTTCCTCATCATAGACTACTTCACAGTCCATGAGAGACCGAAAGGCGAGATAGCCCTCTTGCGTAACCCGTCCGTTTTCATCCCAGCAGATGTCGGCGGGCATTTCAACATCACCAATAATAGCAGTGCAGTCGAGTTCCGTTCTGGAGTTGAGCAATTGGTACAGATTCATGATATCACCTCATCACAGTATAATTAGTTGAATTCAAGGGTTTTGCTTAGTAAATGATGTGTCGCTCTGTGATGATTTGGAACTATGGTCTTTGTTGCTGTTCATTGATTCTATTATACCACACTAAATGTCAATGTCAACGCAATTTCAATATTTTCGTTCTGGGAGTACAAACTAATGTACTGCTTTTCATACTCGTTCTGGAACCATGGTTCTTGTTGCTATAAAATATAAGAAATCATTAGAATCTTTGTGGCACTCTCTTGTACAGACATAAAAAGCCCACCGTTTCCGGTAGGCTTCTATCAGTTTATTTAGTTCTCATCGAAAACAGACATATCAAACTTAAATCCCGTCGTCACCGACTTTGTGGCTTTTTCCGGACAAATCTGCTTCCACTTTTCTTGCCCATCCGCAATCAAGCCCGCAGAGTTCTCAGTTGTTTCGTTATACACCACAGTTCTGTAATACTGAGCAGATTTCTTTTCTCCTGCGTTTCCACGAATTGCAATAAGCTTTACACATAAGCCGAGAGCCCACGCGCCAAGTCCATCGTTGTCGGCACTGATGCGTTTCAGGCACGCCAACATATCCTCAGCCTCATCACGGCGCTTTTCGTTCGTAAGAATTTTTGAGGTGTATGTAAAGATGTCATTCAGAGAGTTCTTTTCTTCCGCCGTCAGCTTATCCTCATAGGTTGCATATTCCGCCATGCCTTTGATTATACCAATCAGGGAGCGCCACTTCTTGCGCCATTCTTCGGAGCAAACATCATCGGGGAAAGAGGGAAGTTTCCTCTCTTGCGGCTGTGCTGGGCTTTCCATTGCAGACTCCGCTTTTGCTTTCTTCGAACGACCTCTTGCTTTGGGAATCACTTCTGTATCAGGCATCTGCGCATCGTGCTTGGCCCGAACGAACTCCATCTCTTCTTTGCTCTTATACTTGATGAAGATATAGAGGTACTTGTATTTGCGCTCGCCTCGTTCTCGTACAGGAATATAATCAAACCAAATATCAGTCAGTAAGTTAATTTCCTCTTTTACAGGTTGGAGAACATTCCGCTGGAATTCGCCATAAGTTTTGTATTTTTCGGAAAGAGGCTTTTCACGATTATATTTATCAGCGTCTTTCTTCTTGCTTTTTACATAGTTATCCCGTTCGTCCGTTCTCGGAGCAGAAAGTAAGCCTTTAAATTCTTCGATTTCAAAGCGCTTATACTTGAACCCTGATAGGTCGGACATCTTCTCGGTAAATTCTAGTAGTTCTTTATTATCCTTGTTTTTTTCTACTAAATCGGAAAAATCCGGCTTGTCATGATATTTGCGCCGTATTTCTTCCGTTACAGGTTCAAAAACAAGGCCGTTATTGTACCCGTAATTACGGTTTCCGTTATCGTAAGAAAGGATTATCTCATAGATACGCATGGAGTAGGTTGAGCGCATCATTAAAAGGTAATCTATATTATAACTTGTATAGTTGCTCGTCAACTGAGCAATATCTTTCCAAATCTCCGGATTGAATGTCATTCGAATCTCGCGATTATCGAGGTCGATTTCCGTGCCTTGACCTAGCCAAAAGACTTGCGTGTAAACATTCTTAGGCCCGTCTTTTTTTTTCCAAAAGCTGCGTGAGCCGAGACTTTTGACTGTTGTTGCTAGATAGCGCGAGTACGACTTATCCGCCATTTTTACACCAGTCAGCTTAGCAAACTCTTGGAAAGAGATGCGGTAAACCTTGGATGCATCCAAATCGTTTTTTTGGTCAATTTTAGACATCAGGAGAAAAAGGAGCTTCTGCTCTGTCCGGGGCAGGGAATACTTAGTCCGCTGTATCAACTCGTTACTTTTTGTAACAGTTGGACCCATACCATAAGGCATCATCTCGCGCTTAGTAATGGCAGCTTTCTTTTCTTTGGCTTCTGCGTCTGTAAGGACCTCGCCAACGACAGCCTCTGCATTTTCTTCGCTTGTAGGTTTCTTTTTAATCATAATCGGCATCGAACCGTGACCTACCGTTTATTACGATATGTCGCAGGTGTTTTCCTTTCTTGACTGCTCTTTCAAACGGGTACACTACAGACATTTTACTGTACCTATGATACCGTATCCGGGTTCTAAAGTCAACAAAAAGCGAGTTCGGGTAATAAAAATGCTATGAGATTTTTTATCCTTGTTTTTTTACTTTTCTACTCATAATTATAGATTTATATTATTTATCTTTATCTATTTATTTATATAGAAAGAACATGACATTCTTTCAGCCCACTAAGGAGAGTAATTCCTGTATGCCATGAGAGTAATTCAGCCGAGAAAGGAGAGTAATACACGCGTGCCATGAGAAATTTTCAGTAAAAACTACTCGTTTGTACCTGAAAAAATCTCTCTTTTCGCAGGGAAAAATCTCATGGTTAGAAGAAAACGGTAAAAAATGGTGTTTGTCGCGCCGCTGCTCCTACGCTTTCGCTTGAGAATTTAATTAGAAAAATTCTCTTTTTGCTAGACAAATCGCCCGTCAGACTACAGTTTTTGTCCGACAGGGGAGGAAACTAACAAGGTCTTAGAAATCGAGCATTTTTTACTCTCCCTTGTGTTTTGAAATGAAAAAATCTCATTTTTGAAATCTAACTCTTCATTCTGTTCTGACCTGCGATGTGCTGTTGATGAAGGAAGAGGATATTATTGCGCATCCAGAGGGCGGCAATTATCAGGTTCTTGGATGCTGGCCCCGCAGAAACTGCCGCAGTTTTTTACCGTGTGTAGGTGTATAAATCTCATTTTTACTAAGCGTGCAGCATCAAATTGTATAAAATGTGCCGGAAATAACAATGTGTATAGGAAATAGGGATGTATTGACATCCTTGTAAAGTAAAGTAGCTTTACAAGGACACACAAAATGCCTCGCTTTGAACCATGAGATTTTTTCAGAACAGGGTAAGTAATATTTATAGTGCGATACAGCGATAAAAAACCAAGGACAAATGGAAAGAATTTACCCTCACACATGAGATTTTTTCTGCGGAGTAAGTAGAAAAACAGTAAAATCCAATGTGAGAACTCGGCAAATTGTGCTCTGAATAACAACCATGACTGTAATTATTCAGCTCTTGAAGTGGTGTCCTGAGCGCCAGCAAATCCAGAAGTAGGGGAAAAAACGGAAGAAGAGGAAGGGGGAAAACACTATCGGCGTTTACGGCGCGTATTATAGCGACGATATTATACAATTTGTCTGAATGAGTAATCGGGATTCGCGTACAAAACGCCTCGTATTCGAAAAAGCGGCTCATCATTTTTTACTCTGCTCGTGATTTTATGCTGAAAAAATGTCATGATTCGAGGAAAGGAGCAAAATAATCAAAAAATTTAAAAGAAAGGTAAAGCGTTTTTTAGAACACAGGATTTTCTACCCATTCTGCTCTTTTTTATGTAAAAATGTCATGGAAGAAAATGCGGTAGCTTCCTGCTTGTCCCGACTGTAGTGATGTCGGCGAGCGTGCTGCCGAACCAGTCAACAATGTAACTGTCGAAAGGTTCTTTCGTTCTGGAGCAAGCAACAGCGGGGAAGGGGAGTACTGGTACGCAAACGGGTGCTGAGTGATAGACTGCATGGAACGGCTTCATATATTGTACTTGTCCATAAGCGTAGATAATGAGTTTCAGCTTTCCAATGCTGAAGGCATCAAACTATACTGCTGCATCGTATGAACTTGCAAAACCATAATGATTATCGTGCTTTGAAGGGGATACTTGGGCATGGTAGACTCATTCCCTTAGAAACAGTTGTACTATCTGCAAGCAACTATTTCTTTTTGCTCGAACATGTCCACAACGGAGTATGCACCAGCTCCCAACATTTGTGCTAGGAAGCACTATCCATGAACAACGCTTCACTGAACAGTAATGCAGTAATGAAACTCTATGCTTTCAGGAACTCATCACGCCACGCTATGAAACAGCCTACCAGATGATAGCTCTTCCAAAAGAACTGGAATTGTTTTATGAAATTCTACTCTCAAAGAGCCTGAAATAATCTCATTATTCAGAAGCTCTACTAACTGAAGAGGATAGGTCCAGCTCCAAGCTACGCTTCTCGCAAGAACTGAGGAATTCCTAGCAAAGATACCCCACAGTAGTCAGTGTTCCATTGCAGCGAGCAGCCACAAATGGAGTACTGATTCGGGAGCCGCCGCCTTCCTGCCTGCCGCCAATTATTTAGAGTAATATGAGAATCCAGCACCATCAAGTCCTTAAAGATGCTGTTTTAGCACTACGAAATTGAGCGAAAGTGAGAAAATAGCATCATCAAGGGTTCTGGACCACAGATTGACCACTTAACCAATGATGTGGTGGAATACAATGCTCTTCAGTGTCGATTGAATCTGATAGGGGAGAAATGCTTCGGGCACAACAAATAATAATATAACAATATCGAATTGACATAGTGCAACAATGCGGTGTATAATGGAGATGTTAGTAAATATGCAATCACAGCAACAAAGACCATGGTTCCAAAAATGAAAGTAGGTGGATATATATGGCGTTAAATGGTGACAGCGTCGTTGCTGAGGGTGAGCGTAAGGTTGCAGATGTAACCCACAAAATGCTTCACCTCTTGAACGAGGCGATGGAAAAGGGTGCTGGCACGCTTGTTGGAAAAATTCAGAGCGCGGTTGCGCAAAAAGAAAAACAGAAGCTTATGGAGTCTTTTGGTGTGACCAAAGAGTTTCAACAGTACATGGACTCGAAAGAAGGCAAGATGCAGTCTTTCATGGTTCCGAAGAAAGACTACATCGATTTTGCCAGAGAAATGAAGAAGCGGGATATTCCGTTTCTAACCTATGATGTACTCGGTGATGACTGTTACTCGGTTCTCTATCGTGATATTGACAAGCCAAAGGTAGAGCTTTCTATCAAGGCATTCAAAGATAGCAGAAACCTTGAAACGGAAATGACGGCAGACCGATTTGCGGAAAAGTATGCAGGGCATGGTGTACACAGCACCAGCGGCATAACGCTTACCGAGTTGGAGCTCATCAGATGTTACGCCGTGAAAAACAATTTACAGTTTGCAGCACAGGCAATCGGGGATGGCTCTCAGTGCAAGATTCTTTTTTCGGACCAGAGCAAGATGGATGAAGTCCTGAAAAAAGCTGCATGGGCACTGACAGGGGAGAAGGGACCTCTTGTAAAACAGCAAATTGAGTACCGAATTGCCGGTCGTGAAAGTGGGCATCGCATTCTCTCCCAAGAGGAAGCCGAGAAAGAATTCTATATTGTCTCTAAAGAACAGCCCTCCCATTACATGCACATCACGGCCAACGACATCGAGCTCTACAAAGACAACAAAGTGGTCACGACCATCTCGCATGATGATGCAGCCTTTTATGATAAGTCGGTCAGAGCGTTGTGCGGCATGGATGAGCCGGTTGCTCTTTCAGAGGATGAGTGGATGTCCAGTCAGCGTCAGGCAATTATCGCTTCCCGTCAGGAAGTAATTCCCACCGGAAACTCCGCTGCCGATAAGGTGGTTGGTGAAGTGGATGAAAAAGAGCGTCCAGTCTGGCAAGCCATGGAAAAGGAAATGAACTTGGCTGATTCTTACGGTCTTGAAAAGCAAGTGACAGAACAGAGTTATGCAGACCAGTTCTCTGCTCAATGCGTTGGGCATGACCATGATGATGCAGTGGTACACGCTGCCGCTGCCGCGATGTACCTGCACGATAAGCACCTGACGGTTGTAGACGAGTATATGGAGCCGGTGCGTTCCGAAGAAATCGAACTTGAGGTTGTACCTGAGCAAGAACAGGCGCATGAACGGGATGAGTACGAGCGGGCAGACGGGCTTAATCGTACTCGGAATCGTGAAAGAGAGCGTTAAGGAAAAGAGGGGATAGCGATGAAACCCAAACAGAAAAATACAGTGGGCTTTATTGTCCTTGGACTTATCGTATATCTGGTTCTGATTCTCGCGGTGGCTCATTACTGTGCGCTTGCAGCGGCTGACCCGGAAATGAACTTCCTTGACGCACTTGATGCTCTTCCGATGCACATGCTGCTTCACCCCTTCACAATGGTATTTGACATCAAAGTCATCGCGATTGTGACCGGCGTTGCAGCTTTCATAGCCCTGTATATTGCTACCGAAGTACAGGTCAATCAACATGATTTCGCCGGTGCAGAACATGGCTCGGCCAAGTGGAATACAGACTATAAAGGCTATAGTAAACAATATAGTTCTCCGTTTGGGAAAGCAAGTAATGATGGCAAGGATAACATGATAATGAGCCAACATGTGTTCCTGTCGATGAATTCGTACAAAACGCAAATAAACAATAATGTTCTGGTAATCGGTGGCTCAGGTTCCGGTAAAAGCCGATTCATCATCAAGCCAAATTTGCTTCAAGCTAATTGCAGCTTTGTCTGTACGGACCCGAAAGGCGAATTGGTAGAGGCTTGCGGTGATGTGCTGGAAAAAGACGGCTATCGGGTTGTGGTATTTAACCTCTGTGATTTTGAGGCGAGCAACCACTATAACCCGTTTGCGTATGTTCACAGTGATGATGATATCTTTAAGCTCGTTGATTGCTTTTGGAGAAACACCACCCCTTCGGGAAGCAGTAAGGGAGACCCATTCTGGGATTTCAGCGCTCAGGCTCTGCTGAATGCAGTTTGCCTGTATTTGTACCATGCAACTCCCAAGAAAGACCAGAACTTCACCAATGTGATTCGTTTGCTCCAGCTCTGTAAAATTGATGAGAGTAAAAGCGACTATAAATCCGTTCTCGACTTCATGTTCGACCAGTTTGAGCAGAAGTGTATGGATGCAGCAGAAGACTGCGGTGAACCCTATGTAGAGGATATGGCTGTTGGTCAGTATAAAATTTTCCGCTCTGCCGGTCAAGGTAAGACGGCAATGTCTATTCTGATTACCTGTCAGACTCGTCTCCGGCATTTCCTGTCACCGAAGATGAAGAAGTTTATGGGTACAGACGACATCCACCTCGATGAAATCGGTGTAAATAAAACAGCTCTCTTTGTTGTTATGAGTGCCAGTGATTCAACCTACAATTATATCGCGGCTATGATGTTCTCACAATTGTTTGATGAGTCATTTAAGATAGCGCGAGAGAAATATAGCGGAAAATTGCCGATTCCTGTGCGACTACTGCTCGATGAGTTCGCAAATATCGGCGAGCTTCCTGAATTCGATAAGATAATTGCAATTATCCGAAGCATCGGAATGAGTGCCACTGTTGTTTTGCAGTCAGTCGCACAGCTAAAATCCAGATACAAAGACACATACAATGTTATCATCGACTGCTGCGATAGTCTCGTGTTCCTCGGTGGCAGAAGTGAAGACACGACAAAGTGGATTTCGAGCACCTTGGGAAAGAGCACAATCCGTGGAATGAGCAGAAGTATTTCGAGCGGGAGCCGTGGAAGCAGCAGTAAGAGCTTCCAAATGCAAGCCAAAGAATTGATGAGTTCTGACGAAGTCGCAATGCTCGACAAGAAATACTGTATCGTCATGATTAAAGGAAATCGGCCCTTTTTAGACCGCAAGTTCGACTACACGAAACATAAGCGGTACAAGGAAACAGGCGATTATACAAAAAAGGAATATCCTTATAGGGAGAAACTGATTGCTCTGAATAACGAGACCGAGAAGAAAAAGGTTGAGCTTGAGGACAAGGCAATCAAAGAGAAAAGCTGGCGCGATAAAAAACAAAAGCTTCTTGAAATGGATGGGGAGTTTGCAAAAGCTTCCAAGGCTGTACCGAACGAGAGTTCCGGTGGAGCACCGCTCTTTAAGCCGCAGGATGCAGCGACAGATTTCGCAGAAAAAGCAAACAACGGAATGAAACTCTATGATGCTAACCTTCCTGTCTCGTTTGACGCTGACTATGAATTCGCTGACGGCAAGGAAATTTCTGATGAAGAATTCCTCAATGCGGCCAGCAAGGTTAAGATGTTGGCCGAGGGAAATGAAGAGTTGGTAGAGGCGGTAATTTCTGCGAAATAAACAAATAATATTATTGCAATGTATTGACATACAGCAATAATGCGTGTTATAATATAGATACAGAAAGCAAATGGCTTCGATAAGTATATTCCTCCTTTCTAAGCTTATCTTTAAGTTACTGCTTGCTGAATCGGGTTTCTGTATTTGATTCCAGAAGTGCAGATTTTGGAATCGCTCCCTGTATGACTGCACATTATACAGGGATGCGCCACCAGTCAACAAACCTCTTCGCGGTGGTGGTAGAAACGGGCAGTGCCACATGTCCGGCTAATTGTTGAGCGACTGCAAAACTTAAAGCAGCCGTGGGTCGCAAGACCTCAGAGCGCAGTGATGCGACTCTTGTGTATCCGTTGCCTAAATGGTAAGGCATCTGCTGTATGGCAGAACATAAAGGTTCAAAACCTTTCGGATGCACCACCTGATTGCTTCGCTTCATGCGAGAGCAGGGGATACCGGGGATGACCCGGTATTGGGTGAATGTACAGAGAGAACGAGTGTTACCTATCCAGAATTTTGGATAGGCGATTTCTCGTTCTCTTTTTTTGTGCTGCTGTAACTCAGTCTGATAGAGTTGCCGTTCTGTACTCGGCGAGTCGCAGGTTAAACTCCTGCCAGCAGCTCCATGGGGTTGCGGTGCTGCTCTTCCTCCCAGCACCGGAAACCCAGTCACGAAAATGAGAGAACCTCCACGCGGTTCGTGACGGAAACGCCGAATGAAACATCTTCGGCGGCTGATACTCTCAAAGAAAAAATCCACAGTCATTTGCCAGTGATGTGTGGAGGGAGATTTTACAGAAAGGTAGATGATTGTTATGGCAATTGCGAGTAAGGTCAAGTCCTTTGCAGCAAAGGGCTTTGACAAGACCAAGGCAGCAACAACTGCGGTTTCCGCTGCAATGATGGTTGCCGCAGCGCAGGTGATGCCGGTTTTCTGTGACCTGAACCCGGACAACTTCACCGATGAAAAGGTCCTGAACGCAGTTCTGAGCATTTTCTTCAAGATTGCGCTGATTGCTGGTATCCTGCTTATCTTCGCGGCAGTTATCATGATTGCGATTTCTTTCCTGTCTGATGCGCCGGAACGCAAGCTCAGCGCTATGATGATGGCTGGTGTCGGAATCGTGCTGGTTATTCTGCGGGCGTGCAGCAATCCCATCTTGGCATTGTTCGGACTCACAGGTACAACAGGCTGAATTAGCGGGCGGGCATGGCGCTCGCCCGCCTTTTCTTTTTGCCCAGCTTAACTGCTGGGCAGCTTCCCAGATGGGCTTGCCTTCACGCGGCGGGGAGTGAGCGAGGATGACACCTCGGCCAAAAGCCTTTTCACATGATTGGAGGAGATTTGTATGGTAAGACAGTTGCCCACTGTTGCGAAGCGGGCAATGGTAATTTTAATTGCATTGCTGATGGCATTGTGCATGTTTTCGACCACGGCCTACGCAGATGATACTGGCGAAGACACTTCACAGGAAGTCGAATACATTACAAACAAAGGCTGGTTCAAAGAAGGCGTTAATGGAATGCTGAATGATTTGAACGGCAACAAAGGAATGAACGCAGACATCGAAGCAAATGCGATTTTTGCACCCGGAAGTTCGCTTCGGAATATTTGGATTGAAAACCAAGATGTCCTAAAGAAGATGTACAACATCGTGTTCGGGTATGGATTAGCCCTTTCACTTGTTTTCTTCATCCTGTATCTAACCAGAGAAGCATCCGAAGGACGCTGGAACATTGATATCTTCGTAAAGGCATGTATCATGCTCGTTGTCAGTGCTTGGATAATGGCTCATGGGTTTGACCTTATTTGCAACTTCATTGACCTTGGCACGGCAATGGGCAGAAGCATCATGAACAGTGAAGCGAGCAAAGAAGTCCCTACCGCGATTGTAGACCAAGGATTTGTAGACCGTCTGAACAGTGCTAATGGCAAGCTCTGGGGGACTATAGCAAATGTAAGTGGATGGTTCCAACTGATTTTCCCGTGGGTTCTCAACAATATTCTTCTTTTATATATCCAAGTACAAGTCTATATGCGGATGATTGAATTGTTCATCAGAGCGTTTTTTGCACCGTTGGCCCTTGGCGATATGTATAGCGGTGGTCCGAACCCAACCGGAATGCGTTATCTGCGTTCGTTCTTGGCTTGTGCGCTACAAGGTGTCATCATCATCGGAACGCTGTATGTCTACAGAATGGTTGGCTCCGGTATTTCCTCGACAGATGGATTCTTCGGATTTGCCGGAAATCTTGCGATTCTGGCCGCAGCGGCTGGCTTCATCGGTAAGAGCTCCAGCTTTGCCAAGGAAATCTGCGGTGTAGGGTAAAGGATGGTGGGATAAATGCGAGTTAAGATGCCGAAAGACCTCGACAATATTCAGGCAAAGCAGATTGGGCCGTTCACATGGCGGCAGCTTATCGGCCTCGGCGTAGGTGGAGCGACAATCTATTGCATCTGGGCTGGATTGAAGAATTTCATCTCCGGTGATGTCTGCCTGATTCTTTGCATCATTGCGGCTATTCCGTTTCTGGCAATCGGGTTCCTGCCTAAAAGCATTATGCAGAACCTGTACGCAGAGCAGTTTGCGGCCATGATTATCAAATACAATATCCTGCGCCCGCCGGTACGAAAGTACAAGACGGTCAACACCTATGACACACTCCGCAATGAAATCTTGGCGGAGGATAAGGAAAAAGCACAGGAATCGCAAAAGAAACTTTCTCGCAAAGAAAAGCGGGAACGCAAGAAATTCAGCGAATCCATCAAGGGTGTTCGTTGATGACTAAAGGTCATCGGAAGCGGTGACCAGTCCCCTGATAGATGTACCGCCACGGGGTAGGGGATGGGCAACAGCAATTAAAATTGGCTGGCTAAATCATCTGAATGAGATTTTTGGAGGTTGTTAGTATATGAAAGCGAAAGAGAAGGCTAAGAAAAAGCCTCGCAGCCTGAAAGTTCCTAAGAGCGTTCAGGATTCCATCCCGTATCATATGGTGTACCCGGAAAATGGAATTATCGAGACGGAGCCGGGGCATTTCTGCCACGCATATAAGCTCACGGATTGCAACTTTTCTTGTGCCCGTGAAGCAGAACAAATCGATATGTTCAATCGCTATGGTCAGCTTTTGAATATGTTCGATGCTACGACCCAAGTACAGATTGTCATTAACAATCATGCAATCGATGAAGAGGCTTTTGAAAAGTCTGTTCTGATGAAGATGAAGAATGACGGTCTGGATGACCTGCGTATGGAGGAGAACAAAATCCTCCGTGACAAAATCAAGAGCGGCCGCAACAATCTGGTCTGTGAGAAGTACCTGATTCTGTCGGTCGAGGCCGAAAGTGCCGCTGCTGCGCAGGTCCAGTTCGCTCGCTATGATGTCGAGGTCCCGTCTGCTGTTTACCAGATTGGTCAGGCCGGATGTGAGGTGCTCAGCTCGACTGACCTGCTGCGAATCCTGTTTGAAATCTACAATCAGGGACACGAAAGTGAGTTCGGTGCAAAAACCCAGATTGATGGGTTTGGCCGCCAGACTTTTGACTTCGAGAACATGCGCCGGTTGGGCTTGAGCACGAAAGATGTCATCGCCCCGGAAAGTCTTGAATTCCGTCCGAAGTACTTTGCACTCGGAGATACTCTTGGTCGTTGCGAGTATCTGAGCCAGTTGCCCGCCACACTGTCCGCAAACTTTTTTACAGAGCTGACCAATCTTGGCTTCTCCGGTATCTACTCTCTTCAGTTCGCGGTCATCCCGCAGGACAAAGCACTTGCAAAGGTCAAGAACCGTTTGCTCTCTATCAACGCAAACATGGTCGATGCCCAAAAGAAAGCGGCACGGTCCGGATACTCTGCAGAACTGATTTCCAGTGACCTGAAGGCCAGTCAGAAGGAAGTTGTGGAACAGCTCGAAGATTTGTCTGTAAATGACCAGCGTCTGGTGGAACTGACCTTTACGATGGCTCACTTTGCATCCAGCAAGGAAGAGCTGGACAAGCAGACCGAAATCATCAAGAGCACGGCGCGAAAGTACCTTGTTAGCATCAACAGCATGGACTTCCAGCAGGAAGCAGGGCTTGCAACTACCTTGCCGCTTTGCTTCAATCAGGTCGCCATCAAGCGTTCGATGAATACTGCAGGGTGCGGCATCCTGATGCCGTTCAACGCGCAGGACCTCAATACGGGTAAAGGCTACTGCTACGGTACGAATTCCGTCACAGGAAACCTCATCATCTACGATAGAGCACAGGCAAAGAACCCGGCAGCAGTTATCTTGGGTATTCCCGGCAGTGGTAAGAGTTTCACGGCAAAGTGTGAGATTTGCAATACGATGCTGATGACGGAAACGGACCAGATTATTATCGTTGACCCCGAACGAGAATTTTATCCGCTCGCGTATGAGTTTAATCGAAAATCCGGAAAGAAACTCGCCCGCGTGGAACATATCGTGCAGGGCAACAAGCGGTATATCAATCCTATGGATATCACGGTTAGCGATATTGACGAGGACCCGATGGGCAACCAGCTTTCCTATGTCGTTTCTTTGTGCCAGCAGATGTACAACAGCCGTTTCCAGCTTCCGCAGGGAAGTGAAAGCCTTATCGACCGTGCCTGTCATGTGATTTATCAGCCCTACTTGCAGAGCTGCGCAGCGGGTCACCCCGATGAACGCTTGATGCCGACCCTTGTGGACCTCATGGAAGTTCTTAAACAGTATGGCGAGACGGAACCGGCAGCACGCGAAATTGCCTTGGCTCTCGAAACCTACGCAACAGGCTCTCAGGACCTGTTCGCGCACCAGACGGTGCGCAGCGAGGAAGATAGAGACACCCGCATGGTCATCTATGATGTCAAGGATGTATCCGCCAACCTCAAGTCCATCGCAATGCTGGTTATTATCAACCAGATTTGGAAGAAACTCAACGAAAACCGCATCAAGGGTATCCGTACATGGATTTACATCGATGAGGTGTACTTGCTGTTCAAGGAGGAGCACAGTGCAATCTTCGTCAATGAGCTCTGGAAGCGTTCAAGAAAGTACCTCGGCTTCGTCACAGCACTCACACAAAATGTTAGCGATATGCTTGTTTCCGACACTTGTCGCTCTATGATTTCTAACTCCGAAATCGTGATGATGCTCTCTCAGAGTGCTATCGACCGTTCTGCTCTGGAATCCATGCTGGGTCTGAGCCCCACGCAGTTGTCTTACATCTCCAATGCCAGTGCCGGTTGCGGTTTGATGAAGGCCGGAGCTGCAATGGTTCCGTTCAAAAACACCTTCCCGCAGAACACCGAATTGTACCGCATCATGAACACCAATGTGTCCAAGATGAGCGCGGCTGACTTGGAGATGCTCAACGAGGCACGCGAATCCGTCTAAATATTTTACAACAACAAGAACTGTGATTCCAAAAATCATGCGTCTGCCGTAGGGTGGACGCATCTTTTTATTGTTGCTCATTGCTGCAAAGTAAATATAATATTAGCAATCCACAAATAAATGCTTGCAGAAACTTGCGAACTGAGTACCATTAGAAGTAAAGAAACAAAATTAAAACGATGATTCGCAAAAAAATGCTTTGTGAGTAAAAGTTGGTATAGTAACGGAGAAATACAGGCAAGGAGGATTGCTACCATGAAAGACAATCAAATCTTGGTCGGGGCAGTGGATGTCCAGACGGTTTTCAATGAGGCTTGGCAGGACCAGACCAAAGGTGAAAAACGGGGTGAGGGATTTGCACTTGCTCTTGGATACGACAGCAGCGGGCAGACATCGCTGCTTGTGCGGCTTAAATATGACTCTCCACCTGATGGGGAGCTCATCCAAATCGCTCTACATAAGTTAGACCTTGACGAAAACGGCTACGCAGACATCAATGATTACTACGCAATGGCAGATGCCATCGTAGATTGCAAGAATTACATTGAGATGGGCAATGAAGCCCTCTCACGGGAGTATGAAACGCTCAAAGATTACGGCTATGTTGAAGCTGGAGTACTTAAACGGATAACAGAAATCCAAAATCTTGTAACGCTTTTTGAAGGAAACAATAATATTGGAATAACCGAGATGAGTGCTGCTTTGGAAGAGGCAGTTGACCGTGCAAAACGAGTAACGGAATACCTTGATGGTATCCTGATTTTTGCGCGAGAGAATCACCTCGCATAACCAAACACTCATAACCCGATTATGAGCCCACCAATCACAAAATTGGCGGGCTCTTTTTTTGTACTGCTATTGCTTTCTGCTGCAAAGTAAGTACATTGACATTGAAGCAGCGTGAACAAGGAGGAAGCCCCATGAGCATCTATGAGAAAATTGACCGTCTGTTTATCGAAAGAGGAACATCTGTGTACAAAGAGGCAGAAAAACTCAATTTCAGCCCTGTCAATCTGGCTATACTGGCAGGGGACATGGAATATGTAAAAATCAATGCACCTGAAATCTACCGGAATGTTTTGTCGTGCGCACACCAAGCGGATGTCCGCAACGCCACTGTCTATGTACGGGACATTGTCGCGTCTTGGGTGTATGAAGAATATATCCTTGCCGTCCTGCTCCATTGTGGTTTTGATGTCGAGCTGGCAGGAGCCGATAAGGACCGTACAATCCTCGCATCATCTAAGGTGAGTAATGGGGCTGACTACATCTGGCACCTTCCCTATGGCTCTACCCGTACAATCGAACTGGTCTGCGATTACAGCGGATTTTGGTCAGCAAAGTGTGTGATGCACCTGAGAGACAACAAGTATATCCACCTGACTGAGAGCGAGAGTATCCTACTTGGTATTGACTGCAAGAATCACATGTTCTATTTAATAGACTTTGCTAAAGGTAAAATCCACGCGCAGTATCTGCCGCATCATCACGCCTATGGGGATAAACCAGCATACGCAATCGAGCTCAACGAAGGCAGTGATGTAATGATGCGCCCGTGCAAGGTAGGAGAATTAAAGAGAGAATTTTTGCGCATAGCGTGAATAACACTATAACAATAAACACACAAACGGCTTGACATTGTGGCGGGTCGGTGGTATACTGATATTGTAAGCAGGGGAGAGCCTCCTGCGTAACTTATTGCCCTATACAAATAACTGTATTGCAATATAGTGAAACACAAAAACAGGGCCGATGCAAAGCTTGGAAAGGAAAAATCATGAAACTGACATATGCACAGAAAGTGTTCCTGAAATTTGTCGCAATCTCGCAGCTTTATGTTGCGCTTGCGGTGCTGGCTGTGGTAGCCTACGGAGCAGTCACAAAACTCCCGTGGCAGACAAGCTGGATGTTTGTGCTCGCAATGTTCTTGGTCGATGAGGCAGTAGCCGCCTACTACATGGCGAAACTGCATCGGCAGATTGCCGCCGTGGTATCTTATCACGACAATGACGAACCAAAAGAATAAGACATGCCCGCTTCGGCGGGCCGTCATCCAAAGCAGCTACCTCTCCGTGGTGGATGACAGGCAACGACTGGATAGCGCAGTCGGCTGAAAGCTGTATCAAAATGGCTCTTTTCGGTAGTAGGTGGATACTCATGGGACAAGTACTTAATTTGATTCTGATTCTTGTATTGGTTTGCTTTTTAGTGGGCAGCGTTATTTTGGTCGTTGCAGCAGCAATGGACAATGAAAAACTCGCCACACCGGGTTGGTATTTAATTACCCCGCTATTTGTTGTGGGGGATTTGATATTGTTTGGAATGGTATGTGCTGAAATGTTCTCGATTCTCCAATGATTCGGCGGAATTGCCCGCACTATGCGGGCTGTCCCCAACAGCAAGCCTCCACGCGGCGGGGATGGACAACGGCCAGCAGGTCGGCTAATTGCTGTAATGAGAATGGTCTTTACAATTGATTGGAGGAAGAATCATGAAAAAGACAATAGGTAAAACGGCGCTGACTCTCGTAGCAGCGATTGTGATGATTCTGCTGGTGGCAGTCCTTATGGCTGTCTCGGCATATGCGTCAGAGGGGCTCTCCCCTCAAGATACGCAATTCGGTGCTACTATTGGCAAAATACTCTTAGTCTTTGCAGGAGTTACGATGTTCGGTGCTGGCGTAGCAGCAGCAACAGTCCACCCCGAATGGGTTGCATTATGCCGTTGCCTCGCTTTAGGAATCGGATGTGCAATGGGAGTACTTCTCAGCTCCAAAGGTTGGCTGTGGTAAAACCGTCAAACAAAATAGACACAAAATCTTTTGGAGGAATGAACAATGATTGCAAAAATCTTATCAGCTGCAATATTTTGCGTTGTCTGCGCGGGAGCTATTGGAGTTTTCATCCTTCCTGTAAAGCTACTTTTAATGTGGAGGGATGGTGACCTTCCCGGTGGCGATACCGTTGGAGTGCTTGTCGGTGTGGTTGCACTATTCTCTCCTGTGCTAATGGGCTATCTCGCATCTAATGCAGATAGCATCGCGCAAAGTATTACGGCAGTAATAATCGGTGTGTTTAGATAAGAAACCACGAGGAGGGACGAACAATGGTCGCGAAAATTAAGAAGCCGCTCGCCATCATCGCAGCAGTGGCTTTGACCCTGCTACTTGAAGTCAGCATGGCGGTCCCTGCGTTTGCCGCAGAATCAGATATGACCGTCCAAAGCAACGAGCAGTTTGAAATCGTGGACCCTAAGTATGAGGGTGATGCCAACAATTATGTGACGCTACCTGACGCTCCGGCCAAAGATGGTTACACCTTCAAAGGCTGGTCCATAGATAGCAGCACGGAACTTCATCATGCTGGGGAGTCAATCGTTAATAACGATGGACACAAATTACAGTTACAGCCAGTATATGAGGCAAAATCAGCAGCCCCGGAAGCCACATCAGCTCCGGTTACAACGGAAAAAGATACTTCTAGTACGCAGCAATACTCTTCCGATGTGGCAGTTCAGAACGCAGCACACGAAGTAGATGGAATTGATTTCGATTCAAGGTTATGCGCTGCCATTATAGGCATGGGGTTGTTTTTACTCGCTTTGGTTCTGCTTTTAGCAGCAAGAGTGCAAGCGTGGAACGACAATAACGGGATTGCTACTGTACTAGCCGTGCTTGCACTTATTGAAGCAGTGGCAGGTGTAGCATTTTGCGTATATGGCTGCGCAGGTCTCTTTGCCTTTGGCGTAGCAACAGGTGGAGAAAAGTATCTGATTGGCTTCGTTATCACCTTTATCCTACTGCAATTTGTTTTTCATAATAAGTAACATCATGAGGAGAAAAAAACAATGGTCGTGAAAATTAAGAAGTCGCTCGCCATCATCGCAGCGGTGGTGCTGACTCTGCTATTTGCAGTTAGCACGGCTGTCCCGGCTTTTGCTGAGGAATCTGATACAGCCCAGAGCAATGCGCAGTTTGAGGTCGTGGAACCAGAGTACAATGGCGATGCCAATGACTATGTAACGCTGCCTAAAGCGCCTGAAAAGGAAGGGTATATCTTTCAAGGCTGGAGCGTGGACGGGAGCACAAAGCTCTATGACGCAGGCGAAACAATCGCCAACAGTGACGGACATAAAATACAAATTAAACCTGTGTATAAAGCAACTGGGGCAGTACATGAAGATGCGCTTATTAAATGTATGCACAATTTTGTACTTGGCTTACTGATGATTGCGGGAGGCTTGGCGCTTATCAAAGTCGGTTTCGATTTTATCGGTGGCAGCATAAGCGCATTTGGAATATTGCTGACAGTGGCAACGATTTTTCTCTTGCTCTTGCTTGTCCTGTAAATATATTTGGAGGAATAAGTGATGCTTGTAAAATTTAGAAAGCCGCTCGCCATCATCGCAGCGGTGGTGCTGACTCTGCTGCTGGCAGTCAGCACAGCGGTCCCCGCGCTTGCCGCAGAGACTGCAGATACTACGACTGTCAGCAATCCGCAAATTGTATACGATGAGCCTGACTTGGGCGAAGATGATACCTCCGATAACGGCATCACGCTCCCAGAAGCACCGGCAAAAGAGGGCTATGCTTTCCAAGGTTGGCGTGTGAATGGTGGTAGTGAACTCTATAACGCAGGTGATGTGGTGCTCAAGGATGGCAGTGTAGAAATGCATCTGCAACCGGTGTACGAAGCAACTACCAGCACAAAGGCAGACGACAACGGTGCAAGTTCTGTCGCAGAAGATGAGCCGGACCTGTTGAACGAGTACGAAGATGGCTCCGATATTGTCTTGCAGTACGGTCACGATAACATCCTGACTTTGCCGGATGCTAAGGGAAAAGAGGGTTACAACTTCTATGGCTGGAGCTTAAATGGGAGCGCAGATTTGTACGATTCCGGTTCGACAGTACCAATCAAGGCGGGTGAGAAAGTAACTCTTAGACCAGTTTATGTCAGTACAGAGGAGGCCGATGCTTTTTCCCACAAGTGCCTGATTGCGGCTGGTGTATGCTTTGTAGCACTGCTTGTATTTGTTCGTGTATTCGGAGAGTCAGATTCAGAAGTGTTGTGCGTTTTTGTAATGTTGTGGTTTGTCGCAGTTTTTGCGCTTCCGGTTGTAGGGATGGTCGGAGAAAGCCGCATAATGCAACAAGCTCTTGCCGAGGCTCTTCAACACCTCAAGTACATGACACCGTAAAATTGGAGGATAGCACAATGAATGGCAACTGCGTATTCTGGGGAGGCATCTGCTTCGCAATTTTCTTTACGCTTTTTGTTCTTAGAGCGTTCGGAGATTTTTCGGATAAAGCGAAAGTCGTACTCAATATATTGATTGTGATTTCTGTAATTGCATCAAGTTTTCTAATAACGGTGGCCTCTTTACCTTCTATAACACAGTAAAATACTTGCCCGCACTATGCGGGCTGTCCCCAATAGCAAGCCTCCACGCGGCGGGGATGGAAACGACCGGAAGGTCGGCCAATTGCTGATGAATATAGATTTCTATACCACAAGAGAGGAGTGGGTGACATATGGTCGTTTCTATCGACAATGGTAACAAACAGACCAAGACTGGACGCGGCGCGGTCTTTACTTCCGGCTTGTCCGTCAGCACGACTATGCCCGGCTTTGGCTCGGACATTCTCCACTGGAAGGACAAGTACTACATGCTTTCCAGTAAGAGAGGCGCATACCTGCGCAACAAAACTACGAACGATGACTGCTTTGTGCTGACTCTGTACGGAATCGCAAAGGACCTGATTGCAAGCGGAGTTCGTTCTGGTACGGGTCAGACAATCCCGATTACACTTCTGGTCGGTCTGCCCCCGGCACACTACGGCGCACAATACAAGAGTTTTCGCAGTTACTTTCTGAATCGCGGCCCCATCGAATTTGCTCTGGACGGTCAAGAGTTCCGTATTCGTATTGACGACTGCAAGGTCTATGTGCAGGGATTCGGTGCTCTGATGTCCGTTTATGGGCAGGTCCGCAACCTTTCCAATGCGGTGGTCGTTGATATGGGTGGTTTCACACTCGACTATCTGCCGGTTCGGAGTGGTGCTCCGTGCGTTGCAGAATGCGGAAGTCTCGATGACGGCGTGATTAAGCTCTACAACAAGGTCCTCAGTCGTTGCAACGGTGAGCTTGACCTGCTGCTGAGCGAAGATGATGTAGATGCTGTCCTGCAGAACCGTCAGAGCGACTTGCCCGGTGAGGTCAAGCAGTTGATGCGGGCTGCGGCTGCGGAGTATGTTGATGACATCGTCTCACGGCTTCGCGAACGCGATATTGACTTGCGCATCAGTCGCCCGATTTTTGTCGGCGGCGGCGCAATGTTGCTCAAAGACTACATCAACGGGAACAAGCGCATCGGCTCTGCGGCTATTGTGGTTGACGACATCACCGCTAACGCTAAGGGCTATCAGATTATGTATCGCCGCGAAAATCCGGCAATGTAAGGAGGCGTGGCTATGGGAGTGCATATCAGCTTCCGGCGCACCAACCCTATCCAACGATACACGGACGACATCCTCAAGATAGCTCCAAAACGGAGAAAGGCGGACCTTGTAGCAAGAGCCGTCTATTCCTACTTGGGTGGCAAGCAGATGACTGAGGATGACCTCTACATCATGCTGACTGGGCACACAGCACCCGGCAGCGATGATGAAACTACTCCGGCAGCACCTGCCAAAGTTCATGCTCCAAAAAGAAAGAAGCCGGACACGCCGAAAAAAGAGGTTGCTGCGCCTACCTTATATAATAGGGAAGAGACTGAACCATCTATGGCTCCGCAGGTGAGTGAGGAACCGGAAACTACAGACAATTCTCTGCCGGACACCGATAGCAGTGGCTATCAATTTACCGCAGAGGACGATGCAATGCTGCAAGGCGCAATGGCAACATTCCAAAATATTTGAGAAAGGTGGGATTAGCAAATGAATGAAGCTCAGACCCAGAGCTTGGAAATCTCGGCAAGCCAGATTCAACTGCCGGAACAGTTGAGCACGGTATATACCTTCTCGGTCGGCAACTACAATTTCTGGTTTTATGGCTGGTTCGCGGTTGTTGTTGCTGTGTTCGCAGTGCTGCTCCTTGTCGGCATTGTGCTGGCTATCAGGGCAGTGGCACATAAGCACGATGCGAGCGCCACAAAGGTAGAGCGGCGTAAAGCCAAAAAGAAAAAGCAGGAAGAGGACAAGCGTAAAGCAGCCGCCTCAAAGCGTGATGTGGTTGCAGAAACGCTTGCCGCTGCGCCTCCGGTTACGGCCTTCACGCCTGCTGAATACCCTGACGGCATCGACCCTCTCATGTGGTTGGCCGAAGAAGGTATCAGCGACTTGGAAAAAGAAAAGCGTATCGAGACCTATCATGTGTGGTGCGCCGAACAGAAAGAACTGCGTGACAAACAGGTCAATGCTCGCCGCCAGTACTTTGCTCAGAACGACTTCGGATACAAGGGCAAGGCAGAAAGCACCGTGGAGACCGGCGAAAAGCACACCGAGGAGCTGACTCCGGCTGAAAAGAAGGAGTACGAACGGATTCGCCGCGACAATGAGAAACGCCTTGCTCGCGCAAGAAAGCTCAAAGCTAAGGAAGAGGCCGAGACAAAGCGGGCGGCTCGCAAGAAGTAAGTAAGTGATGAGAGAAGGTGATTTCAATGGATTTTGATGACCTGAAAGAACTCGGTGGCGGGATTCTGGTTATCGTTGTGCTTTTCATTGTACTTGGAGCAGCTATTTCCTTGGCAATGAAACTCGATGACGATATGCCAACATCGGAGAATAAGCATGTTCCGCTGGACAGTGGCGTGATATACGAAAAGTACGAGATTCCGGCGCATCGAGAAACACCTCAAAATCACAATGGCTATTTGTTCTACGATGATGCCTATGTCATCAGCTACCAGAAAACGGTTGATGGCGAACTAAAGCAGGACCAGTGGTATGTCGATAAGGAAACCTATGATAAGTATGAAGTCGGTGATGAGTTCGTCTATGATGAAGAGCATTGCAGCTCCTATTGTAGCTGGACGAGAGTTGGCGGTTCTTCATATTACTACCATAGTTATAGCTACTACCCGTATTCGTACTACATGCTTGATTGGTAACAAAAAAATGAAAACCAATGTAGTTTATCGCGGTGACTGCCTCGCCGTGATGCAGGAGGAGATAGCCGATGGCAGCATCGATATGATTTTGTGTGACCTGCCTTATGGGGTTACACGAAACAAATGGGATGAGGTCATTCCGTTCGATGACCTCTGGAAACAGTACAAGAGAATCATCAAACCAAACGGAGCCATCTTGCTCTTTGCTGATGGGATGTTTATGGCGCGGCTTATGGTGAGCAACCCTGCAATGTGGAGGTACAATCTCGTTTGGAAGAAAGGCGAGCGGGTTTCAGGCTTTCTCAACGCCAATAAGATGCCGCTGCGAAACCACGAAGAGATATGCGTTTTCTACAAAGCGCTCCCTACATACAATCCTCAATTTACCGAAGGCATTCCACTTCACGGAAAAGGCAATGCTTATCTGACAAAAGCAAACACAAACAACAACTACGGTAGTTTTCAGAACCTGCCTGATGCACGAAAAGGTACAACGCAGAAATATCCGAAGAGTGTTCTGGATTATGACAAGCCTCACCCGGCAATTTTCCCCACGCAAAAGCCGGTTGAGCTATGCAAATACCTGATTCGGACCTATACGAACGAGAACGAAATCGTTCTGGACAACTGCTGCGGCAGTGGCACTACGCTTCTGGCGGCGCGTAACACCAATCGAAAATACATCGGGATTGAAATTGACGATAACAACTACAATCTGACGCTGACGAGACTCGGACAAGCAGTCATCCCAGCGTGATGGGATTGATAACATAGAGTAGTCTCTCATGAGCACAGCCGTTAAGGAGTGAGAGGCGGGTGACGGTCAGATGAGATGACCGGCTGACGGTGCAATCGGTACATACAACGGTCTGAAATAAGGAGGACGATTATGAAAAATGTAGCTCGTGTTCTGTCGCACATCTGCGGCATTGGTATGCTTGCAGCCGTAGGCTGTGGCATGTACAAGGCTTTCAATGAAATGAAAGCAGAAGAAAAGGGAATGCCCTTTGCCGAGTTCAAACAGTGGTGGGAAGAGACCTGCAAGAACGCACCGAACCACATTGTCAAAAGTGCGGATTGCCATTTTGGGTATGCTGACAATTCGCCGGTTATCAGCAGCTCGGTTTACTTTCAGACCGAAAATCTTGCCATGCCGGAGGGGATTACCTGCCGGGAATCTTTGAATGTATATGCCGAAACAGAAGTTGAAGTAGTTCTCACACAATCCGTTTTTGATGCTTTCAAAAAGGAGTTTGACGAGCAGCGCTTGCCGATGACAACGCCCAACTTTGTTGATGCCTTCAGCTCCATCTATTGCAGTGCAATGCAGAACGGAAAAGAAGAACTGAGTGAAGCCGACAAAGAAAAGATTCACAATGATGTGCTCGACTTCCAGACGAAAATGGTCGATGATTTGCAATATATCAGCGATGAATTTGATAAACTTTATGAGCGCCTTTTTGGGCCGGAGGAGTAAAATATCGATAAGCGGCTGAAAGAACTGAATTGATATATTGCCCGCCGCTGGCGGGTAAGCTTTCCTACAACAGCAGCCTCCACGGGGCGGGAAGCGGACAACAGGATGGTCGTTCTGGCTGATAGCTGTTTTGATATACGGAGGAAGACGAGATGAAAGAATCGTATTATAGCAGAGTGGAGTTTGGAGCTCTTCTGGATGACACTTGGAGAAAACTGTGCAGAGGTGAGCACGAAGAGAGCCCGAGACTTGTTATACGGGACAGGGCTAATATTATGAAGCCGTGCAATTTTATACTTGGACCAGTTTTCAAGCATAAATATGAAATCAGCGATGGGTCAAACAAGGTGCAGTTTGAAATCGAGCTCCCGCATATCTCCTATCGAGACCGTGTGAGTGAAGAGTTCATCACCGAGACGATTGCAAAGCTCAAAGCCTTGGAGTCGGAAATTCGCCCTTCCAAAGCAAGTCCTAATACGGATGACTACAACTTCAAAATCATGGCCGCAGACCGTGTTGGAGTCTTTGCTAGCAAAATCGAGGAAAAGACGGAATACACACAGGCAGTTATGGAAGGTTAGGTGGTCTCTGCGTGATAAATGCCTACGGAAATTCCCGTAGGAGCCACTCGATACAGCAACCTCCTCGATGGGTGAGTGGCGGGCAACGGAGAAAAAGAGGGCTCCGGCTGATAGCTGTAGTTGCCATCTCTGCGGATGGCGTGGGTGTGCAGACCCTAAGCGGAGACCCATGCTAATTTTGAACGAGAAGATGGTGAATAAAATGAGAGAGAAAAATAATAAGAGGGCAATGACAAAAGAAAGAAATCAGCGGATGCTTGAAGACTACATCGCAGGAATGTCAGTCAAAGCAATTTCCGAAAAGTATAAGCTATGTGTGAATCGCTGCTACAATATTCTCCGACAGCAGGGGTATGACGGCTACCGTCACAACGCAGAAATGGTCAAGGACGGATTCAGCACAAGAAATCAGCAAATTATCAATGATTATAAGAACGGTGTATCTGCGATTGAACTTGCTAAAAAGCATGGCATTACGCGCTCCAGAATCTATATGATTCTTGGCGCAGCAGAGAACTATGAAAGCCACCGTGAAGCGGGTTTCGTCAATAAACACCAGAAAGAAATCAATGAGCGTAATACTCTGATTATCAACGAGGTGCTGGAGAATCCCATGACAACCATCACATCGATTGCAAATAAGTATAATATCTCTCCCGGTCATGCGTATGAAATCCTGCATCGAGAGGGAATCTACCGCAGTCGTATGGCGCAAGGGGAGGGAAGTTTCTGATGGATTATTATGAGCAGATTTACCCCGCAGCAGAGCAGTGTTGCCAGAGCAAAAAGAGTCTTTCTGAGATGTTAGACCTGATGGCAAAGCATCCTTCCCTTACGCCGGATAATGTTCTTCTCTTACAACAGCAAATGCCGGAAGCTACGGCAGTAGGCGGATATAATGCTTGGTTGAATGGCTTTGACCGTAAGGTTAAGCCTGATGCAACTCCCATTGTGCTCCTGAAACCCACGGTCTGCAAGGTGCATGACTACAAGGTTGAAGAGGATGACAATGGTGTAATAGCAGATGAGAACGGGGAAGTGAAGAGCAAGGAGTACACCACAGAAGGTGTAGAGTATCTGCCGGTTCACCTTTACGACATCAGCCAGACCGTTCCCGGTGAAAAGACTCCTGACATCGATAGCCCCTATATACTGACTCCGGTAGACATCATTGCCGGATGCCGGGATGCTCTGAAATGCGATGTGGAGTACACCGAAGATAAAACGAGCCGCCTAGTGCAATATGATGTGATTGCCAAGAAACTTATCATCGCCACAAAAGAAGAATCTGTTATTGCCAAAGAATGTGTGAATCTGCTCTGCCTCAAAGCAGCAGAAGCGCGTACCGGACGCAATGACAAACTCTATCTCCGACTCGTGGCTGAATGCGCAGCAGAAGTTGTGTGCAGAGTCAATCAGATAAAGACCGGTGATGAAATCAAGTGCTTGGAGCTCTGGAACAAGGACAAGAACCCGGAACAGTGCCTTGAAATGCTGAATCAGGTATCGCTTGCGAGCAGAAATGTTCTGAGTCAGCTTCGGCAAGCGACAAACCACCCGGTACTGCTGGACTTTGATGAGACCTGTTTGCTGAATCAGGTGCTCGACCAGCCGAACGCAACCATCGTCCGGCATAGACTGAGCCGACTGGCAAAACACACCAGCATTCCAATCCTTGTAGAAGCGATTCGGAGTCTTCAATCTAAGCTGATGTTCTTTGAAGCTTCCTCACAACTGGGCAAGGTCTATAAGGACAGGCTCGACCACAGAATTATGACGCTCCCGGTATATCGCATCTAAATGAGCACAACCACGGAAACAAATAAAGATATAACAATAATAACTTGACAATGTAATGCAATGCGCGTTATAATAGAAGTATAGAAAAAAGCCGTCATACCGTCAAAGGGTAGGCGGCAAATCTAATACCTATATCAAATAACTATATGTCAATGCAAACATAATAAAATACAGGAGGATGATTCAAAGATGCAGATTCTCAAGAAACTCGGTGCAATGGCGCTGACGATGCTGCTGGCAGTCAGTTCCGTCTGTGCGATTCCTGTCTATGCGCAGGATTACAACAGCAACGGTGCTACGCTGACGGCAAGCTGGGATGCCAAGGCCAAGAAACTGACGCTGAATGAATCGGGAGCTCTTTTTGAAGAAGAGAACATTGTTCCCGGAGACCGCATCAACTCTCAGGTCGTGGTCAAGAACGATACGGGTGCGGATGTGACGGTATCCCTGATTCGCGTCGAAAATGCCAACAACACGCAGCCGGACCTGTACCAGTACATGACCGCTTCCATCACGCAGGGAAATCAATCCTTGTATGCAGGAAACATGGTCAATGGGACTACGGGCCCTGTCACCAAGGAAGTCTCCCTTGCAAAAGGGGAGACCAAGACCGTCTACATTACCGTTGAGATGCCGAATACGGTAGGCAACGAGGCACAGGGCGGTACGATGGACACCAACTGGGTCTGGCAGGTTTATATGCAAAACGAACCCGTCACCGATACCGGCAATAACAGCAACAATAAGCAGTCGGAGCAGACGAAGCCGCCACAGGTCGCTATCGTAACAACGCCTTCGAGCGCGAACAAGAGCATCCAGTCCGGTGTTGACGATGTTTTCCACTCGGAAAGCACGCAGGTCGCGTTTGTGGTCTTAGTTGCAGCGTTTGTAGTTGTTGCAGTTTTGCTCGTGAAATCCAACAAGGATGAAAAAAAATCAAAACCGGCAGTCATCAATGGTGAATGTAAAGTTGCCGAAGACGATAAAAGCGAAGATAAGTGATTTTGGAGGTAAAAGGTATGAAAAATACAGTTTCTATGAATCAGATGCGTGGTGTTATCGCAGCAACGGCTGCGGTGAGTATGACCGCCATTATGTTCTACTCTCCCAGCGTGATGTGTACGCTGCTTCTTTCCAGCGCCGTTGCCATGGGCCTTGCGCTGGCAGACCTTGCGACTCAGTTTGCGACCGGCGACAAAACGCTGGTCAATGTGACGGCAGAAAAGGCCGTTGCCAAGGTTACTAATAAGAAGTAACCTGTGTTTCCCTTGTAAGACCACCAAATCGGTGTTCTGAAATATACATGATGACCGATAGATTCGGTCAGAAAGGAAGGTAATTCCTATGGAAAAGGCAAATACCAACAACAAGAAGAAGGTACTGGGCATCGGCGCAGCCATCTGCGCTCTGTCTCTGGCGGCGGTGGGCTCCTTCGCGCTGTTCACCGACACCGCATCCGTCAAAGGTGCAACCACTGCCGGAAAGCTGGCAATCGGTATCACCGCTGACAAGATGACGGCTGATGGCGATTTCTCCGAGCAGCTCCTGAATACGGACTTTGACGGAGCAAACCCCATCAACAACTTCAACCCCGGAGACGGCCATACTGTGGCGTACAAAATTTCCAATGAACAATCGAAGGCTGCATATATCAATGATGAAATCACCTTGAAGGTGACTCCTGACACTGCTTATGCTGCTAATGGTCAGGCCATCACCGCTGAGAACTGCGCCATCACCTTCGACACCGCCGATGGTGCTCTGACTGAGAAATCCCGTTCTATGGACAATGGCGTTATCACCATCGTCTACGAAGGCAAGGAAACTGTACTGTCCGGCACTGGCGCAAATGCTGAGGTGGTCAAGGAAGGCATTGGCAACACCGCTAATCCCACGACCGCTGCCCGTTCCTATGAGCTGAACTTCAATGTCGATGCAGACAATGCTTGGCAGGGCGCAAAAGTCGAAATCTCCAGCAAGGTTGATGCTGTCCAGTATGCAAACAACCACGGTGGACTGGCCGACAAGACCATCACCTCTGAGTCCGTGAAGACCAACGCTGCTGGCAAGGTCAACGGCTAATCAGCACAGCCATCTAAATCCATGCGCTCGTAATTGAGCACTTTCCCCGGAGCGCAATAACACGCTCTGGGGATTTTTATTTGCGTCTGAGACTGTGGTCGGTCGTGTCTGCAATGGTGGATGCAAAAAGCAGTTGGTTCGATTCCAACCGGACGCTCGAAAGATAGGAGGAAGCCTTGTGGGTAAGAAGAAAACTATATATGTAATCATCATGTTGTTCCTTGGTGCGGGTATCCTCTTCTGCGGTGGCGCAATCAAGATGGGTCAGATGATGGACGAAGAAAACGAGCAGCTCTATTCCGGTTACGCAGAGCCCACCACCGAAAGCAACGCCGAGGACGATGCAGAAACAGAGTATGTGCCGGTCCATGTTGTTTGGAGCGCACTTCGAAAGAAGAACAATGAAGTGGTCGGCTGGGTATGGGTAGATGCTGATTCCGAGGATGATATCATTTCTTACCCTGTTATGTACAGGGCAGGGGATAGGGAGTATTACCTCCGACACAACATCGGAAAGCAATATAGCAAGTACGGTACACCGTACATTCCGGGCGACTATGACCTTGATGGCAAGGTCGTCTCGATTCACGGTCACAATTTCGGTTCTGATGCTGAGACAATGTTCTCCCCATTGGTCAAGTATGAAGAAAAAGACTATGCTACGCGACATCCTACTGTCTGGTACGCCAAGGTGGGTGAGAATGTCCAACCATACAAGATTTTTTCTGTCATAGAATACGACTGCACAGCACTTGATGCAGGGCAGGATTGTTGGAATTACCTGCAAACTGACTTCGGTTCAGACGAAGAGTACGCCGAGTGGCTGGCAGAAGCAAAAGCAAGGAGCCTTTTCGAGATTGGTGAGATGCCGAGCAGTGAGGCACAGGTGGTTATCCTATCCACTTGCGAGACTGCAAAGGCTACCAGCGTTCGCTGCGTGGTCTTTGCTTACAGGGAGGTGATAAGCGATGGAAGCTGATATAGCTACAGTATTTGAGAAGCTGAAAGCACGGCGCAAAGAAGAAAAGAAGTATTCGATGCCTGAAACCATTGGCGGCGTGAAGGTCTGGTCGGAACAGGAACGCAAGGATTTCTTCCGGCGTAAAAATGCGGATGTGATTCCGCTTCTTGACGAATGGAATGAGATGGACTGTGGAGCCATTGGCAAGATTGGTCCGGTAATCACGCTCGCAAGAAATGCAGAGCGAAACGCTGCCGGAAAGGTCACGATTGAATCATTTGCGCGTTACTATGAAGAATCAGCAAAGGAACGCGAAAAAGAACTCATTATTCTAAGAGACGGAACCGAAGCCGAGAGGAGAACCCTTGTGGAGAAGTATCCTTCGGTAGAACCTGTCAACCTTGAAACAACCATCTGGAAATCTCACGGTCATTCTTACGAGGAGATTGCCAGACAAGCCAAATACATGCACGATGTCATCAACTTTGGTATGGGTACATTTTGTAAGCCTAATCAGTACGACCTCGAAACGATAACCAATTTGTTTGTTTCGCGTGTCTACGATGCAGCTATTGTTGGTTACGAGCGGGAAGAAAAAGCAGAACAGTGGCTCAAAACCGTTCTGGAACCCAAGGGCATGAAGGTGCAGCAGACAGATTACCAGACTGATGTAAATGACGGCATCGATTTTGAGCTCTATTATAAAGGTAGGCTCTGTGGTGCTGTGCAGGTCAAAGGCTATAACTACACCAATAACGATGTCAAAGGTGAGGTAAGTTCCCATGTGCGACTCGCCAAGCAGCATGAATGCTATAAGCGGCGTACCGGAGCTGAAATCATGTTTTGCTATATTGAGAAGTATCGAGGATTGATGCAGGTGCGAAACGCAAACGAAATCATCCGCATCTGCAATAAAATTAAAGAACGCATTGATGCTCAGGAGCGTAGTTATGCGCCTCGACCGCATCGAGAAGAGACCGTAAAACGGTCCGCCGCAGAAATTGAACGATAAATTTTGGAGGTACTATTATGAACGAAATCAATGAGATGGGCCCGACCAAAAAGGACCTGATTGTGGCAAGCTCTGGTAGAGATGATGTCAACGACATCCCGTGCGCGAGTTGCATCCTGTTCTGCGATGTTCTTCATGCAGACGGCACGGAGCCTGAATCCGTGACCGAGCTGCTGATGGTGACACCCGAAGTCAACATCTGGAGACACGCAGTTTTCACGACAATCGACCTCAAGTACGACACCAAGTATAACAACGAGCTGAACGATGCGTTCAAAGCGCTGGAACAGTTCAAACAGGCTCAGAACAGCATGGCAGATGATGGACAGAAGATTCCCATTGTGCGGCTTTGTATTATTCCAAATGAGTTTTCTGGCCGTTTCTACCTGATGGCTTCTAATCCTGCGCTCTGGACTCTTGCTCCTGCCGGTATTGATGGCGAGCCTCGTGTGCTGTCGTTTGTGATTCGTGACGAGGACCTCATCGCTTGTGATGGTGGCGAGGACGAAACTGAAGAGGATAAGGAAGACATTGTGGTTCCTATTGCGCCGCACAAAGATAAAAACTAAATAGACTTGCAAAAGCACCGTCACAAGGCGGTGCTCTTTTTATGCAAATAACAATATGACAATGCTGCATAAATTGGCTTGACATTAACCTATAAAGGTGCTATACTAATAGTAGTGAATAAGGGCGGCTATGGGCCGCAGATACTTTTGCTGCATATAAGTAACGATATTGCAATACAACGACACACAAACAGGAGGAAGCCATGAAGAAGATGATTGCTTTGACGGCAGCGATTGCCGTTGGGTTCAGCATAACGGCGGGGCTCTCATACGCGGCCCACGCAGAAGCAAAACAGGCAGCAGCATTGGCTTATTACAACAATGCAGTTTACAAAGAAGCTGTTGCCGGTGAAGAGTACGCGATTCAGATTGCCGACAACTCCGATGCGGCTGATGCAGAGGCTGTTATTGCTCGCTCTAACTTGGCGGATGCTGCAATCGAGACTGTGATGCTCGATGAAGAGAGCGAAGCAGCGGGCAAAGCCAAAGAGATGGTTTCGGTTTGCGATGACGATATTGAAGCGGCAGTGGCCAAGTACAAGAAAGAACATACGCCAGCTGCAACTTCGACAGTAAGTTCCGCAGCACCATCTATCGAGTCCATCACAGCAGAATGTGCGGCTCGTCCCGGCATGTACGGACGGCTACGCATTCCCACGGTTGGCGTGAATGTTGCGGTCATCAGCGGTGACTCCGCCGAAATCGTGGATGCGCCTGATTCCGCTGATTTCTATCCGAATTATACGGGGTACACGATTGGAGACCACGCCAATCAGGGGTTCATCGGAATTTCGAGATGTATCCCCGGCTCAACGCTTGCCTACATCGATACACCATCCGGCACACAGACCTTTATCTGTACCGGCGTGCAGAGAGGCATCAATGACGGCTGGTACTTTTGGAATCCTGATGGAACGCAATTCGCCTATGACGGTCTCTTTATGTACACATGTGCTGGGGCAGACTGGCATCAGGTATGGCTTGTAACATGGGCTCCCGCATAAATCAAACGCCTGTCCACCGGACAGGTTGTCGCCAACGAACAGTAGCCTCCACGCGGCTGGCGATGGGCAACGGGGTGAGAACTCCGGCTGATAGCTGTTCAACCGATAGATAATAATTAACCCAACACGATTCACAGTTTACAGCAAAGTGCAAACCCTCAATAGAACTCGACACCTAAAGTGAAGGATTCATGAGGGTTGAATTGCAAGCCGAAAACAAATAACGACATAACAACAACGAAACGACAAAGGAGAACAATGCCATGAACCGTATCCAATTCCAGAACAAGTTTTCAGAGATTTGCAAAAATGACCCAAACCACATCGATGACTACAGCGTTTTGTTTACTACAGAGGGCGGAAAGCCACACCTCACTATCAAACAAGGAGACATTCAGCTTGATTATGGGATGGAGATGCCGGTAATTGCTCCTGACGCTGAGCTTGATGCCGACTATCTTTCCCGATTCCACGAGAGCCTCGCAGCCTTCGGCGGGAGCTTGCAGGGGTTCGACCTTGAAGCTATCGTCAAGAATTGCGGCGGAGTACGCCGCTCCCGTAAGCAATTGGATGCAGACATCCAGAAGGCTTTCGTGTTCCGCATCGAAGCCTCCTTCACCATCGCATACCTGATGCAGAACATCGAAATTATGATGAACGAACTGAATTAGTAGACAGTTTCCAAGAAGGTCGTAATCAATCAATAAACCCGCTTTCATAGCGGGAGTCGTCCGGAACAGCAGCCTCCACGGTGGCGGGCGATGGGCAACAGCCGGGACAATCCGGCTGGCTGATAGCTGTTAGAGTAAACAAGGAGGGAAGAGTAGCATGAAACTGTTGTGTTGTGCTGATTTACATAATTCTTTCGATTTGACGCACTTCGAAACCCAGACATACGACAAGGAGCCTGACATTATCGTGACCCTTGGCGACATCTCGGTGCAGGACTTGCGTATTATAAAACGCACTGCCGACAACCTTGGTATCCCGGCTATCGGCATCTGTGGCAACCATGATGAGCCTTTCGCTCTGCAATCTGTTGGTATCGATGACCTGCATGGCAAAGTGAAAACCATTGATGGCGTGAGCTTTGCTGGCATCGGTGGTTCGCTCCGGTACAAGCGCAGCAACTACATGTTCCTCACCCAGCAGCAGAGCATCGATATTGCAAAGCAACTGCCGGAGGCCGATGTGCTCATTACCCATGATAAGCCTTACACCGGCTGGTTCGTGGACACCAAGGCGCAGTTTGCTAAGGACCCTCACGCCGGTCTGGTGGGAATTACAAAGTACATCCGCAAAAACAGGCCGAGATATCATCTTTACGGCCACCTGCATCAGAGGATGACCGAGGAAAAGCACGGGATGACCAGCATGTGTGTGTATGGTATCCAACTGGTTGATATCGGAGGGGAAGACGATGACTCGTTATGATTTTACAAAGGCGATGTCCAAGTACGCTAAGCGTGACCGTCAAAATCGTAAAGATGGCTACAGCATCAGCCTCTTCCAGAACGATAACGGCATCATCACTTTGCGGATGGTGTATGAAAGGCCGTTGATGAAGGCCCTTTCCTGCAACTTAAACATCGACTTATCGAAGTACGACCCCAATGCGGAGGTTGACAGCGAGTATATCGCGATGATTTCCAAGATGATGGCTCTGCTTCGGCAGGAAGTTGTAAAGACGAACTTTGAGGCTAAGGCACAGGCTGAAAGTCTGAAAGCCAAGAAGTTTGCAAGGCACTTTGGGAGAAAAGCGACAATCAGCATCACGCGCTTAATGAAAGAACTGGATTTGCTGTCCAGTAAAGAAATCCGGTGATGCAAAGCGAGGAGAAAATGGCGATGAAGAAGTATAACGAAATCGAGAACGCCTACATGGAGACTGCAAGCGAGCGGTTTGAAAAGGCAAAGAAGGTAAAGACAATCTCTGGGATTGTCCTTGCGGCACTTGTACTTGGGGCTTTCGCTCTGGCCGTTTTTGAAATTTACTCCTTTGTAGGGGCATTGGGATTGGCTGCTTTAATTGCAATAGCATGGTGCGTATATGACGATGCCAGCAAAGAAATCGACTCTGCACCGTACAAGAATGAACTGAATGTACTTTCCCTGTACTGCAATGAGATTGAGGACAATGGTTTTGATGCCTCATTGTACAGAAATACAATTGCCTCTTATCGAGAAAGAATGAAAGACCTGCTGAACAATCCAGACAAATATTGGTATCTAAACCGTGAAATTGATTACTTGGGATGTAGAATCGACCTTTTGAAGCAGGTAATGCAAGAGAGCTTCAATAACTACACAGGGAAGCCAGAAGATACGGAAATGGTGCTGAAATCTTTCAGGGTCAACCTGAATAAGGACTGCAAGTATGGTCTCGACTATGTCTGGGAGACAATCGAGTTGGCCTGTCCAGTGAAGAAAGCTGAGGTGCAGAACAACGAATAAAATCAAGCTGGTGGACAAGCGGTCCAAGGTCGAAAAGAAAGCCGATGCAGCACGGAGCCGTAACGGTTCGTGGTCTGCATTCCGACCTGTGGTGATGAAGGACAGGACCAAGTACACCCGTAAGGGGCGCAGGTTAGAAGTGAGCTGGCAGTGAGAGATTAAGGAGGAAAATCATGGATACAATTATAGGCTTGATAATGACGGCGCTTTGTCTGTGGAGTGCTATCAACTTCATCGAAGAAGTTTGTACTGGAGAGGACGACAGTGACCCTTCCATGCGCAGTTCAGGAATGACTCACGGTGAGTTTGAGCAGTGGTTGAGGGATACCTGTTCATATGCACCTAACCATACTGTTAAGTATACTGGTTGCGATGGCCCTCGTGATGGTGACTGGCTTGATTACAGGTTTGTGTTTGAGCGTGGAGGCTGGGAATACGGGGAAAGAGCAGTTACCTCTTTTCATTGGCCGCTTAAACATGGAAAAGGCACATGGCTCTCTAAGCAAATGAGAAGTAAGGAAGTGCTGAAAGAAAACTTCTTTGCCGAATTCAAAAAGTGCTTGGCTTATGAAGTTTCCTCCGTAAGCCCCGACTATTTCGCGAACATGGCGCGGGATTATTGTGCCAACCGTGTTCTGAGTGATGCAGCAAAGAAAGAGTTTCGCGATGATGCCATCCACTTCCGGCATGAAGTGGTAGAGGACTATGCGTATATCAGCTCCGAATTTGGGAAGCTGTGTGACCGGCTCTTCGGGAAAAACGAAGAAACCAAAAAGAGCAATACAGATACGCTCCCTGCGGAAATCACTAAGAGGTGTGAAGCCACCGTAGTTCAAGATGCGGTCCAGCCTTTTGTAAAAGCGGCAGTAAAGGCCAAGGCTGTGGCTTCTTACCAGTCCAAAATGGACCGGCTGTTGAAACAGTATAAGGACTATGATACAGAGCTTCGCAATCTGGGGACTGAGACTGCCAACTACAAGAAGTGCATGGAGGCCATCCAGAGCGAACTCAACCGCCAGTGCGGGTATGTTGCCCGCATCGCAGAGATTGAGCGCAAGCAGTCTGACATCAGTGATAATCCAAAAGCTGCTGAGATTTCAAAAAAGGTCCGCGACAGCTACAAGACCAAGCGAAAAGAAGCCGAAAGCAATATTGCCAGCCTGATTGACCGCGCCGAGCAAGTTGTCGTGCTGATGCAGCAAGACCTCGAAAACCATATCTATGATGCAAAGGCGCAGGTCGAGACAGGCAAGATTGATGATATGCTGACTAAGTTGGAGAACTCGGTGCAGCTTGACCAAGAAATCAACGGCAAAGCTGCAAAAATCTGCTTGGAATTGAAAGGCATCGAACCTGACAACAAGGGATAATTGCTATGACACCTCTGTGCGTACTATCCTCACTATCAGCCGCGCTAAGCATTCTAAAGATTGATTTGGCAGTGGCACAACACAAAACAACGATAACTCAAAAACAGACTGAACTGATTGCAAATGCCATCATTGTTTTGGTGGCAACTGCAATATCGACAAACAGTGGTCAAATGACCGTATGGGGCTATGTTTTGATGGCGGCAACGACACTCGTTGCCACTGTCAATGTTGGTATAGTGATAGTGGCGGTAAACGCTGCACGGAGGAAAAAATCATGAAGTCATCTTATATTGAGACCACCACCTATGGTCAGGCGGCACTGGAGAAGCAGTTGGCCCGCGACTCGAAACTGATGGTCCGGCGCAAAGCACTGGTTCTGTCCCGACTTCATATCGGTGATGAAACAACCTTCCTCGAAGGATTCCAAACAAACGGAGGTATTACACGCCGCCTTGGTACGGTGGAATACATCCACCCTTATGGACGATATATCGGAATCCGTCTGTACAACCAGAAAACCGGCGAACCAGAGCCCTGCATGACCTGTGTGTTCCCCTTTGAAATTGAGCTGAAAGCACAGGCTGTTAAGCTCAAAGACCCTCACGGCGCTGCTGCATAATACACCCTGAAATACAGAACGAGTAGAATCATTGCTGACAGTCTGAGCAATCGGATTGCCAGCAATGTTGTTGTTTTCAATAAAGATAATGCTATAACAATACATTGACATACAGCAAATAATGAGGTATACTATAATTAGGAATAAACGGTAGACGGCTCTTATTTTTTTGCAGAATACAGATAACGATAATGCAATACGAACATGACGATGCGACACAGCTTACCCTTAAAGTAAAGCACACGGTTGACCCACTTGCGTTCTTTCAAGAGGGTCTAACGGATGACGAAGAGGATGTGCTGCTGACGAAAGCTGACTATGAGGACGCAATGGCAGCGGCTGAAATCCTCTCGATACTTCGGCACTCGAAGGCAGTTGAGTTTCAGTTGGACGATAGAGGCAACATGATAATAGTTTCGCCATCGTTGCGGCATGAGGGTTTGCAGCTTACATACTTTGACAAGCTCGGACCGGTCAGTCATTCCAGCAAGCATGACCCGCTAGAGGTCGCCAAAGAGCTTGCCAACGAGTTCTTGACCAGACCACCAGTCAGGGTTATGGCGTTAGACTACGAAAGGAGTGAGCCTCAAATGCAATTCATAAATGCCTTCTATGTCAGTCCGAATGGATGCAAAATTGATGATGGTCTGAATGCGGTCGGCGATTTATATTCGTTGAAAAGCGCTGAGGCAGCTCTTGTGAATGCCGGAATCGTGCATGTATTCGGAGAGGTCACGGACAGAACTATCGTAGTCAGTGACAAAAAGTTTTTGACACAAGGGCAAATTTCAACGCTGCAAGATACAATATTGGAAAGCTTAAGAGCTGGTGCTGATGTCACCATTAAAACACTGGATGACAGGAGCACAACACTGGTCGAAGAAAATACTTGGAAGATTGCCCAGATAACGGGTTATCTCGTCAATAACGGTGAATTTGCCCAAGGAGATTACACCGGTGAGCGGGCACGAGCTGAACGGCGGGAACTGGAAGAATCCCTTCGTCGTTCTGACCGCGTAGCGTATGAGAGGTAGGAAGTTATGGAAGAAATGGAACTTGATATGGCTCTTTCGGATGAGCAAGCAGAGTATTTTAAGGATACGGACATCATTGACGACAACCATAATCCGAAGCTTTGCTATCACGGCACAAAAAGTGAACTCCACAATGAAATAGATGAAGCAAGGTTTGGTAGCCAAGCTGGTTCCGGCTTCGGTCCTTTCATTTACTGTTCGGACCGTGAAGATATTGCGCGGGATTATGCTGGTGGCACGGATAATCAGGTCATGGCGGTATATTTAGATATCCGTAAACCGCTGAACCTCTATGATTGCAATACGATTTCATTTGAACAATATGCGGCTATTCTTAAAAAGGTGGACCCAGAAGCGCTTCTTGGAAAAGCGCTGAAGAAAGATATCTGTTACAAGGAAAAGAATCGTTCGTATCCGCCCAAAGAGGGCTGTGGAATTCCTTCAAGGGTCGAAATTGATTACAAACCGCCAAAAGTGAAACCGCTGGAACATCTTCCTGTAATTGGAAATTCCAAGGCAGAGGAGAGAGCGGTCTACGATATATTGTACGAAAAGAGAGACCTCGTGCGAGATGTCTTGATGCTTCAAGCACTGTACGAAGCGATGAAAGAAGTAAAACCAGATTTGTCGCCGCTTGATTGGAACCATGCAGTCACGGATGTGACCGGATATGATGGCTTCATTAGAGGTGATACCTCAGAAATTGGAGCGTTCTTTCCGGAACAAATCAAGGCGGTGAATAATCGGAACCCTCAGCGAGATAATGGGATTTTTAACGATGCACCGATTAAGTCTTTAGCTGACCTGAAAAGGGAACAGGCAGAACGAATTGCAGCGCGGCAGCGTGACCGAGAAAACGAGCCGGAGCGTGAAATCTACCGCGAACGGAAACCCGCTCGCCCGTATAACGAGTACGAGCGTTAAATATAGATGCCCGCCGGACGGCGGGTTGTCCCCTCGCAAGCACAACCTCCACGGGGTAGGGGATGGGCAATGCCGGGTTTGTCCGGTAGCTGATGGCGCTTAGCTGAAAGCAGGTGACTATTATGGATGAATGCGAAGTGAAATTTGAGGACTGTGAGTATGACGCAGAGACCGATACCATGACCACAACCGGTAAGGCCAGCTTCAACGGCAAGGAGTACGATGTCTCGTTTATCGAACACGATGGTCGTGCTCCAGTCATCAATCTCAGCAGTGACAATGTTGAGATGGGGTACGCCAATGGCTCAACCATTGACGGATACGGACTGAACACCGAAGAGGGAAAAGCTCTGTACAATGCGGCAGATACCATCTACCGCACCATGTTCGAAAAAGCTGATGAGTTCCAGCGGGAGGACCCCGATGCTATTTGTGCTCGAATCAGCTACGAGAGCAAGGGTATCGAAAAATCCGATATTGAGGTCGTCAGCATCGCTCGCAATAAAGGCGATATTGGTGAACTTGTTGGATTTGTCAGCATCAACGATGACACGCTGCGCTTCTTAGCAGACCGTGACGGAAATATCATGAGCCTGATGCCGAAGGGAACTCCGATGCAGGATGTGAATACTGTTCCTATCGCAGACGAGGTAAAGTGCATCATCTGCGATGCGATTCACGATGGCATTTTGGAATATAACCGTGAGGCTGAAATTGCCAGCAATGCGATTGTCAAAGAAGCCGAAGAGCGCGGCTGGTCGGTTAGAAAATTTGAGAGCGGCGAGATGCTGCTCACCAACTCTACATATGGCGGCGGTCTGCTCATCAACGCTCGCGAAGATACACTCGCACAAGACATCAAAGACTATGCAGACAACTTTGATGTTGACCAGACTATGGATATGTGGCGCAGCGCAAGGAATAAGGGCGTTCAGGGAATTCCGGAGCTTAACAAAGACCTTGAGCATGATGCCAAGGAAGCTCGTGATATGTGCATCGAGCTTTCAGATGCGGCGGCAGAGGTCGAAACCTCTATTGATGACCGTGAAATCGAGTCTGAACGACAGACTGATGACTACGAACGCTGATTATATTGCCCGCTTCGGCGGGTTGCCCTCACAAAGCAGCCTCCATGATGGCGAGGGTGGTAACGGAGATGCTCCTCTGGCTAATGCTTTGAGGTGAACCGATATGCGTGTGGAGTACTTTTTCAGTAAAAAGCGACAATCGGACTTTTTGAAAATTCACTACGGCCAACAGACTATCTACATCGATGGTTATGGTGTGGCGATGCTCAGTTCCTCCAAGTACGCAGACCCGGTTATCGAATATATTCGCGTCCATGCTCCGGCGATTATGCAGGCGGCGCGAGCAAATATCTGGGGTAACACACTCGAATGTAAATCCAGAAAGGAGTGAAAAAAGAATGTCTGATTCTTTACGCAGCAAGGCTATTTCCGATGCAATTGATACTGCTGGACAGTATGGCCTTAGCCAAACTGATGCTGCTGCACTGTTGGCTCGTGTGGATAGCGAGTTTTATCTGCGTGGCGAAGAAAACAGTGGTCTTGTTATTGAAGGCTACAACTATTACGACTGTGCAATCGAAGATGCTAACCAGACAGAAGCATTGTTTGAGGCGGTTCATGAGAACAAATCTAAGCAGGAATGTTTAGATGCTCTCGGAAATGAGGCCGACTGGACAGTTGAGTCTTTTATCTCCGGTCGAATGCACACAATCGTCGATAATTGGATGAAAGATAAAGGGTTTGACCTGACCAAAGAAGAAAACTGGAAACTGCAAGATTCCGCTTTCGATTTCCTGAATGATACCATCGCTATTGATTTTGACCGTTCCTACGAGCAACAGATGATGCGCGTGAACGCTATCGTTTCAACTGCCGGTGAAATCACAGTCGGCAGCGAGGATAATTCCAACAGACGGCGAGTGCAGTCTTTTATTCAAACACTTGTTGAAGACCAAGGCCATACGATGACAGAGCTGAACAAGGCATTTGATGAATACTCGGATGCAGTGTTGCTTCCAGCGTTCTCTGACGGAGACCGACTATACAAAGAGCAAACCGAAAGCTATGGTAAGTTCGTCGCTTCTTTGGCTTCTGAAATCGCCAATAGCAATCCGTTCAATATTGATGGTTTCGTCTTTCTTACGAGGGTCTCAGTGGAAGACTACGCGCGACTCGGCGATGAAGATGCCACTCTGACCTTTCAGCCGGGTGTCATGTGTGGCATGTATAACCCGCACGATGGTTCTGGCTCCGTGCTAGAAGTGGAATTGGAAAAGGAAATCACGGTTCCTCGCTCTGACATCGCCGAATTGCAGATAGAGTCCCGTGTAGAGAAGCACGGATACGACTATTGTGTTGATGAAGTCTACGGTCTGGTCGGAGCAGCTTGGAACGGCAAATCGGAGGTGCATGACTTGGACGAGTTGGATAAGCTGATGCACCAAGAGAAAGATGCCATCGATGTCCAAATCATGGAGCATTCTGACGGCTATTACAGCGGCACGGTCGAAGTGGACGGCGAGCGCTGCGCGTTCTACGCCAAGGACGATTCCTTCGGAGCAGAATGCGGGGAGGTTGAGCTGGCTGCATACAGTGAGCCCGGATATCTGACAGGTGCTTCTTTTGATACGCCGCTGCCGGAGCTGATTTCGGCGCAATACGCTGCTATTGCCGAAAAAGTCAATGGGACTATCGACAGGTACGAGCATGACGCAGCAATTGCGGACGCTACATATTATGATGATTACCCGACAAAGTGGAAATCAGAGGTGGAACGCTGAGTGAATAAATGAGCGATAGAGTAAGGCTAAATGCTTCGCTCAATCGCTCTTTTTTGTATAGTGAGGTGAGAAAAGATGGCTGAAAAGATTCAGGACATGGGCGAAAAAATAGGCGGAGCCCGCAAGGACCTCTGGTCTGCACGAGGATTACTCGTAACGGACCTTTCTGCTATGAATGACAGCGAACGAAACAAGTACGCAAAGAAGCAGTATGTCTGGCCGCAACCTAACTGGAAGAAGATGTATGCGGACGGTGAAGAGCAAGTCATCCTGTACTGGAAGAATGAGATGCGCAAGGCATTCCCGCCTGCACCACGCATCCTCATTACACAACAGCACGATGCTGAAGTGGCGCGACAGTCTCAAGAAAACTATGTGGCTTTCTGTGCTGAGTACCGCAAAGCCGTTATGAGCTGTACTAGCAAGGAAAACATTCAGGGCTTTCTGAATGATTTCCTCGTGGCCGAAGGATATGCAGTTGGAGTACCGGATTACAGTGGAAGAATCCGCACATATAGACCGACTGAAAAAGCGGCACACTGCCTCAACGACAAGATGCTCAACCTTGCTTGTCTCAGCGACTATAATTATGAGCGGCTGACAAAAGAAGCGACAAACAAGTATTTCGCCATTGATGAGGACGAGAAGACTTATCTGTATGTCAAAAACAACCTGAAAGCAGTAAAGCTAGATGGAGAGTTTGCTTCGGTAGAGAAAGACTCCAATAGTGATTGCGCGAGAATCGTGCTGCGCAGCGGACATTCGATGATGTTCTGCTATGACCGGAAAAGCTGTGTGTCTGACTATCAAGACGGCAGTTACATGATTCTGAACCTTGCCGACCACACGGTAGCCGCAAAGAATCTCCCTTCGTTGGAGGCTTGTACAGAAATCATCGAATCCTCCGCCAGAGCACTACAAGCAAAGGAAGACCAGTTGCGGAAGGAAAATAAAGAGGCAAACAGTAATGAGAGGAAGCGTAAGAAGGCGTTCTCGTTGCAACGCCTCGAATCAATGGGACGCGTAGGACCCGACTATCTTGCCGGAAACCATGCGGGAGAAAAAGATTTCTTGCAGGAGTTGGGATTCCGAGCTGTGGAGTTCGGAAACTGGGTCGGTGATGCTGAGCGGCAGCAACATCTGGATATGACTTATAATTCTATGCGCGACCTTGCTAATGTGCTAGGCATTGATAAGAAAGATGTATCCCTTGATGGACGACTTGCGCTGGCCTTTGGCTCTCGTGGACAAGGCGGTCTATCGGCTGGGGCAGCACATTATGAACCGTTCAGAGAGGTCATCAACCTAACAAAAATGCACGGCGCTGGATGCTTGGCACACGAACTGGGACATGCCTTGGACGATAGTCTCGGAAAATTGGTCAATGCGCCGCGTGATAAGTTCTTGTCCGATGCCGTTGCAGAGCATCCGCGTAAGGAAACGCTCGACAAGATTCCTCCTGCGTTCGTGGACATCATGAAGATGATAAAATATAAGACGGTAAGTCTCACGCAGGATGAGGCCGAGAAAATCAAGCAAGGTAAGCTCGATTTCTCCGAGAAAGTAATCAGGCGCTGGGCTGACAGCCTACAAATCGGCAAAGACTGCGAGGCAAAAGACCTCAAATGGGAGCGGCTTGTCAACAACCTGCTGGAATCTGCAAATGATGTGACAGGTCTTGAATATATCTCTCTTCATCGGGGCAGCGGCGAATCGGTATACATGCCGCTGGAAGAACTCTCTAAGTATAGAAAAAGTCTTTGCGGGTACGGTATCCTAAAAGCAGACAAACAAGAGGTAGTCCGGCATCTCAGAAATTATCGGACTATAAAGGAAACTCCTATTGAGGAGTTTATGCGCGGTAAGACTGAACCCTCTGAATACTATAAGGGAAGTAAGGCGTTTGACCAGATTTACTCTCGCTGCGGAGCCGGTTACTGGAGTTCTGAAAAAGAAATGTTTGCACGGGCGTGGGACTGCTATATTGAAGACAAGCTCAAGGCGGCAGGGCTGCGCAGCGACTACCTGACCTCTCATGCTTCAGCGTACAAATATCCCGGACCGGACGGTACAATGGTATATGCAATTCCGGTAGGAGAGGAGCGCAAGGCTCTCGATGCCAAATTTGATAAACTGCTGCAACAAGCAAAGGAGCGAGGCATCTTCCACGAAGCGCAAGTGACGCAGGAGAATGAGCGGCAGGTTGAGGAAGTGGTTCCGACTGAACAGCCGAAACAGCCAGAACCAGTACCGGCTGAGGAAAAGCGGCAAGACGCTCTGGAAATTGAACGGCAGAAGAGCGACATCCCGGAAACGGTCGTCAACCGCTTTGCTGCTTCGGCGGCGGTCTATGCAGTGGCTCCCCGCGTGATGGATTCAGAACAGAAAGAGCAGTGGCGGGCAGCAGTGCGAAATGTCATCACAAACTATAGTGTAGAGACGCTGCAAGCACTCTCGAACCTGCGACAGAATATTGTGGGACGCGGCATCCCGCCGTTCAATCTTCGCCAGATTGGCAGAACGGCCAATGCAATGCTTGAGAAAGAGGCTGAACGGCATCAGCCGAAACCGGAACAGACTTTGCCGGAAGAAAAGCCCCGGCAGATGTCTTTTGAAGATTATGAGCGGTGAGGAGGTTGATTCACTATGACAGATTTCCGAGAGCTGAAAGAGCTCGACTATGAGGACAGTGCAATCTATCGGCGCACCAATGGTGATGTGGTGCAGATTACACGCGTTGACGAAAAGCCACCCGTTAGGCAGTGGGATGGTTTGTCCAACACGGTTTATGATTTTGTACACGGCTACATCGAGGACCAAGAAGTATACAATATGAAGACGCTCTATCAGAGCCTTGATAATCAAGAACTTATCAGTATTGTCTCGGCAAGCGGACGCGACATGACGGCAGATACGAGACTCTATCTGTCGGCCCGCGATTATTATGACCACCTTGTTGCTCTGAAAGCGCCGCAGGAAGCTCTGGATGCACAGCAGGAAATCGCAAGTGTATACCTTGACCATCTGAAAGCATACGGAGACGCTTGCGTAGTGATGTGTAAGAAGAATCTTGCCTTTGCTGACATCGATAAGTACGGTTCTGCAGAAGCCTGTCTTCGTGCATCCATTGATAGGATGGATGCAGTAGCGAAAGGCAAGGTCTATGAGCTGCGTTACTATAAGGCAAAGGACATACGCAAGCAATTAGACCAGCAGTGCGAATCTCTCCAGCCTAGCTTCAAGCCTATGATATATGCCGGAGTTGAAGATGTGATTCGCGAGTTAGGTAAAGAGGCCGCAGAGGAATTGACCTTTTCGAGTATCCAAAAGCAACCTGAGCAGGAGACCGAAAACGAGCAAGGGCAAGAACCTGAACAACATCAGGGCGAAGACCACGAAAAACACGAAAATCAACAGCGAACTGATTGTTTTGAAAGATGATATTTTCCGTAGGCAAAACAAAGGAGGGCATAATTATGGAACTGAAAAAAGTATCGCTCGAAGACCTTATCAAGGCAGCAAAAGAGGCTCAGGCAAAGGCCGAGAGCGAAGCAGATTCGAAGCAGAACAAGAAGCGGACCCGCTAAAAGAGGGACGGTGATGCTCTATGGCGTTTATGACTTCTTTTCGCGACATCTGGGAAAATCAGAGCTTGAGCCGTGTTCCGTCGTTGGCTTCTGATTTTGGGATGTACGCATACTATGTCCCGTGGTGCATTGGAGAGGGAACAAGAGATGAAGGTATCTATCTTGTATTATCTTCAAAGCCTATCGAGGATGCAACAAAAATCAATATTCGTGAGCTTGCCCTGAAGCTGGGTGAGTTCCCGTGTATGAACACCGAAATCATGATGATTCCGCTCGATGCGGAGTGCAAGACTGATAAATCAAAGGCCGAAAGCATTGTCAATACGGCAATGGATGTCTGTAAGAGCCACAAGATTCTCGAAGACATTTTTGCACGGTACGGCGATGGAACCAAGATGCCGAAGTACATCTCTTACATTGATGAGACGAATCTGCGGCAAGCATATGCCTACGCAAACTACACCTGTAAAGACTGGGTCCGCAAACCTGAAATCTGCGAACTGAGAAAAGCTGGAGCAGAGCAATGCAGGAAGTTTTGCCGGATGATTCAGAACTACAACAATAAATACAGCAAGAATCCTATACTTAGGCTACTGAAAATCCCGAACAAAGACTATCTACGGCTATCCTATCAGTACAATCCAAGACTGGTCTGGAGTGATAATCCTCTTGTTCGCGCTGTGCGATACCTGAAGTATCATAACAGTCAAGAGGTCCAGCCAAAAGCCTTGGAGAGATATGCAGGGTCTGACAAAAACCTAGTGTCGGTGCAACTCTACTCCAAGTACCGTGACCCGGAAACAGGGGAGATGCATAAGACTGGAAACTTTGAAGAATTCAAAAAGCAGATGGCTGAGAAGTACCCTAATATACTCTACAGCGTCAAAAAGTTAAAGCCGTATAAATCCAAGTTCGTGAAAAGCGAGGACGGTGAGCCTACACCGTTCTCTAAACTCCCTTGCTACGAGGAAAACTATAGCGTGACCTACAGCAAGAAAGACGCTGCATATATCGACCCTCTGGTACACCGTATCAATATGACCTCCAGCTACGACAATAAGAGCGCAGGTATCGCTCTGAACCCAAAATCCTACGATGAAATGGTGAAAGAGTACAGTAAAGAAAACCTTATCGTTCGATATGTAGATTGCAGCAATGCCATTGGTTTTAATGTCGGTCTGATAGCCGAGCAAATGCGTGTGCCTTATGCACTGGACGACGGAACGCATTACACCTGTGATTGCGATGGATGTGTGCCATTCGTGTTCACGAAAAAGGATGCTGAATATGCCAGTAAGGTCATCAATAAGGTCGTGAATGACTTTTCTAACAACCGGGGACTGCCACCGGATGAACGCATCGTGAAAGCAATCGATGAGCCGGAGGCGAGCCCGGAAGAAAATAAAGGATTTGAGTATTCTCAGATTCGGACAGCTTCAAAAGCTGATGATGGCAAAAAACTGCCTGAGCAAGACATTTTCGAGCCTGAACCGGAACAAACACAAGTTGTAGACCAAGACTTTGAACGATAAACCAAGCTCTGACTGCCAATATTGGTGGTTGGAGCATTTTTGTAATGAGTCTGGCGAGAAACAAAAATACATAATTGGATTGACTACGACTATCTAAAAAAATTTACTTTGCTTTCGTAGTTAATAATAAAAGCTATGATGAATCAGCGTAAATTCAGCGTTAATCTGTATTTTCAGCGTACAAGTCAGCGTTTCAGCGTTTTTCGCGTAAAGCAAACCGTATCCAATATGGGTATGGGCAGCAGGTTGTGTGAGTAGAGGATAGAAGCCAAGGAAAATCAATCTGGTTTATTTGAAGTATATTCCATTTCGCTAAATGCAGGTTTAGCGAAACTTAGGGAAGCACAATCGAACATGAAAAATAACGAGCCACCGTGCATTCAAATGGCCGTTTCGTGATGCAAGGGCTGTTTTGCATAGGTTATTGCAAATATATGACTCGTTTGGCTATAGCGCATTAAGTTTTGTAAACATCAAGCTGCCAGCGCATAGAGTTTACTGTAAAACCATAAAGAAACTCTATGCTTTTAAAAGGTCATTGCTTTGGTAGTAAAACTATACTGCTATGAGTCAATGCCCTTGAAAATATAGATGATTACTTACTCAATAATACCATACTTGGCATTGTAGGAGTGCTAGGCTTTTAAGAGTGCATGTGGTCACTGAATACTGTGACACTATGACAATGAACTGCATCACTAAAACGAAGGCTTCATCATATCAGGAAGTGACAGACCCGTCTCCCTTAATTAAAGATATTGTTGGGTAAAAAAGAAAGGTCAGTCGATTT
>OLRR01000031.1_pt1 | contig 118713 bp, 106 predicted proteins | sample 1671941 | NCBI WGS metagenome assembly OLRR01 (sample SAMEA3136628, study PRJEB25190) | human gut metagenome
AAGGCTTCTGCCCAAAACAGGGCAAAAGCCTTAAAAATTATGCAATTTTTAGGTTTAGTTGCAAGCCAAAGGGGGATTATTTCCACTCGCTCCCGAAAACTGTAACTTAAACAGTTTTATATGGGTATTTTTACTCATATTATCGGGAGTGTTCAGATTATCCGTAAAATACGGACTACCAAGATTTTTGTTGTCAACGACTATTACTATTATAACAAAAAATTATCTGTTTTCAATAGTTTGAGAAAAGATTTCCGCCTCAATCTGATTTGTTAATTCAGTAAGGTAAAAGTATAGCTTGTCTTTTGCATCCGAGTAATTCATATTAAATGCTTTGTTTGTCAAACCTTTCAATACATCATCATCGATTAAATCACTTTCAGAAAGATATTGTCCCAAACCATAATGCGCAAGGCAATTCCTAAAGTCCCTATCTTTCATAGAATCATTGATGTAAAAGGTTGTTCCGTTTGTGGCATTTAGCTCTTTTATAAAATCACAAAGATAGTAATACTGAAGATATGCAAACTTGAATTTTTGAGGAATCTCCTCAACAAAGTATTGATCTATAAACTCAATAGCATAATTGACACTGCACAGAATTGAGAAGAGCACGAAGCCAAGATCCGTTTTGGTTTTTAGAGGACAATTCTTGAAAAAATGATAATCCTCGTATTTTACCAAAATACTATCGTCATAGTTGTATGGCGGGAAGTTTTGGCAATCAAAAAAGCCTGCAAGTTTTCCCGATACCACATTAATGTCTCTAATACAAGGCCCGATTTCTTTGTCATTCAAAGTATCTACCGGAGTATACAATGCGCACAAAATCGTGTTTCCGCAGAAATGCCCATTACACAGATCAGTACCCACATTGTAATAGCCAAATAACTTTTCACGAAGGCTACGGATCTTATAAAAGTGATCATTGCTTGCCTCAAACTTCATCATCAAGGCCGTCAAGTAATCTGAATATGACATTTCATAGAGCTTATGACTTTGACGCAAGGCTGTGTAATATGTTTTCTCTGTGTCAGTAAACTGGGGCGCACCTAATCCAAGCTTTTGGCACCATTGTTCTGCTCCGTCTGTAAACAGACCAATATAAGGTTGGCTCATCATAATGTAGTTGTCACTAATATTTTTTGCGTTCCTTTGAATGACAGTTAAGGTATAAAGAAACCGTGCATCGGCTTGAATCAACTCATAGGCTGCTTTTTGAATGACATTTAACACAGTGTGTACCTCACTTCTTAAATACAAACAAATACTCGTGTGCAATCAGTAAAAAATTATATTTTACACTATTTGTTTTCCAATATCCCGTTGCTTTGCAATTGTGTTGTTCTTTGATAATCAATTCTTTAAGAGTAAATCCGGTATCTTGGAAAATTTTCATAACATCAAAAGACATTGGTATCATACAACCCTTTTGTCTTGTATCTCCCATAAGTACAGCACAAAATTTATCTTTTTTCAAAACACGGTAGCTCTCTGCAGCTACCTTTTTCATTTCTTCAAGAAAATCTTTTACTTTAAGATGCGATAAATCTTCTTCAATATCTTCGCTATATTTAATAATGTCAGCATAGGGCGGATGTGTGCAAATCAGGTCAATGCTTTCATCCGAAAGAAAATCTAAATTTCTTGCATCGCCCTTACGTACATAAACTTTTCCGTTTGCACCTTCGTGTTCAAAATTCACTTTTTCTTTACATCTGTCGAGTGCAACATTATTGACATCAACGCCGATAATATCACGGTTCAAAAGCTTTGCTTCAACGAGGGTAGTTCCACCACCTGCGAATTGGTCAAGAACTACATCGCCCTCTTTTGAATATCTTAATATAATATTTCGTGGAATATAGGGCGACCAATTTCCTCGCCATTTTGCATCGTGAGTTGCCCAATCTCCACGCTTTGGGAAAGACCAATGTGTTGTCATTTCCAACTCAAAATCATCAGGTTCCCATTTTATAATTTTCTTTGCCATTATTTAAAAACCTCTGTAATTATGCCATTTTCCATATCCTTAATATTGTAAATGTATTCCATAACATCAAAGGTTTCTTCAAGATTATGGCGAGCACTTGTCCACCCTTTTCCGTCGGTAAACCAAACAAAAGTAAAACCGTCGATTGTATCGGTTTCGAGAGCAAGTGTTTTGTAACTGCGTGCTGTTTCGTTTAATTTACTTCCGCCGCCACCGTAAAAATTAGTTTCGATACCGTAAATCATATTAGGAGTCTTAATAACAAAATCAAAACGCTTTTCTGTTTTTCCTTGATTAGATATGGCTGAAAGGTCAATGCCCCATTTATTGGTAATCTGATGAATATACATTTCTTTGAAATATGACTCATCTTTGACAAAACCTGCTTTTTGGATAAAACTTTCAACTAAGTTTTCCATTAAATGACCGCCACGATTTTTACGACCGTTGGAGTCAAGACCTGTTTCAACACCTGTTGCATAGTCTACAAGGTTATTGACAATATGATTTTCTATTAAATCAAAAAGTCCGGTTTTACGCATAAATATCTTATATTGTTCGACCGAAAGATTAGGATTCTTGAAATTATATGTATAGTCTCCGTCGCCATCAATCGCATATATTTCATTCGACCTAACTGCCAAAAGCAAAGGTATGCATTTTAAAGTTTCCGGATATTTATTAACTAAATTTTCAAAGTCCTGCTCAATATTTTTAGAGCCGATAAGCGAATTTAATATGTTAAGTTCAACTTTGATATTATCCACATTTCTGTGGACTTTTTCAAAGTTTATGTAATATCCGTAATTGGCGATACTTTCACGAAAGCCGGACAGCCAATTATTAAAATCTCTGTTTTTCATACATATTCTCCTTAAAAATTAGAAATAAGCAATTCTTTAATTTTTCCTCTTGCCTCACTATTGCAGTTAATCATTCGAGTTGCTTCAACACGCTTGATTTTATGAGTTGAATAAATGTTATCAAAAAAATCGTCATCTGTATTTGAGTTCTTTGGATCGGAATTACTAATTACAATTTTTGCCCCCTTTTTATTCATTTCATCAACAAATTGTGCAAGCTCAATCTGTGCGTCATCATTAAACAACTTTTCTGTATATGCAGTAAAACTCGCTGTATCTGTAATAGGTCTGTATGGAGGATCAAAATAAACAAAAGTATTTTCGTCAATAAAATCAGTCGACTCTCTGTAATCTCCACATATAATAGTAACTTTTTGCAATTTCTCCGATACGGCTCTGAGATTTTTTTCATCACAGATCATAGGATTTTTGTAAGAACCCATAGGAACATTAAATAAACCCTTTTTATTTACGCGGAACAAACCATTAAAACAAGTCTTGTTAAGAAAAACCATCAAAGCCGCTTTTTCGATATTGACGCTTTCATTTCCGTTGACCTTCAAATCATTAAAACGCTCACGCTTTTGCATATAATATACTTTACGATTTTCCGTATCTAACGGAATAAAATCGCTTCGCATAGTGTAAAGCATTTCTATCAAAGCATCAATATCATCACGAATAATTCGATAAGCATTGATAAGTTCAGCGTTAATGTCGCTGATATAAACTTCATCTAAATCATATTTACTAAGTATATCAAACAAAACAGCACCACCGCCAACAAACGGCTCGGCGTATTTGGTTGTTTTGCCGTTTTCAAAAGGATAATATTGTTCAATTTCTTTAATAAGCTGACCTTTACCGCCTGCCCATTTCAAGAAAGGCTTAACTGCTTTTTCCTCGGTTCGATTATATCGTGTACTTCTTGCATCTATGGGCTTTTCTGCGGAAGAAGGAATAATCCACATATTACCGACCATAGTTGCTTCTTTAATTCTTTGTTCAGAGCACAAAACCGCCACTCTTCTTTGGGAAATACCCCATTTATCAGCAGCCTCTCTTGCAGACATAAATTCCATAACAAACTCCTGTTCCTGTACTGTGTGCCATTTACTATATTATATTCTAAATCTCGAATAATAGCAATATCATATTTTGAGATAGACGTAAAATTTCAGAAGCGAATAACAGCGGCAGGGAGCAATCCCTGCCGCTGTTGCAAACAAAACAAAAAGAGCTATCGGACTTAATGTCTGATAGCTCTTAAACTTTTGTGAATATTTTATTGTTGCCAAAATGTTGCCATTTGGGGTTGTAAAGTTCTCGAAAGGCTTATAAATAGGGCATTTATCGAGATTGTGAAGTTACTCCCACTCTACTGTTCCGGGGGGTTTGGAGGTGATGTCATAGACAACACGGTTGATATGGGCACATTCGTTAGTGATGCGGTTACTTACCTTTGCGAGGATGTCATATGGTATTTTCGCCCAATCTGCGGTCATAAAATCGTCGGTTGTGACTGCTCTGATAACAACCACATTATCGTATGTTCTGTGGTCGCCCATAACGCCTACGGAGTTTACTCCGGGAAGCACGCAGAAGAACTGTGCGAGATTGCTCTCGTAGCCGTTCTTGCTCATTTCGTCACGAAGTACCCAATCGGCGTCCTGCAAAATTTTAACCTTATCCGCGGTAACTTCGCCTATAATTCTCACTCCGAGACCCGGACCCGGGAACGGCTGACGCCAAACGAGTTCATGAGGAATGCCGAGCTTTTCGCCGACGGCTCTTACCTCATCCTTAAACAAATCGCCGAGCGGCTCAATGGTGTCTATGAAATTAATATCCTTTGGCTTTTCAACCATATTATGATGAGTCTTAATTACAGCGGTGTTTGCTTTGCCTGCGCTCTTACCCTTGCCGGATTCGATACGGTCGGGGTAAATAGTGCCCTGAGCAAAATATCCCTCTGAGGCTCTTGCTCTTACTTCGTCCCAGAACACTTTATAAAACTCGGTGCCGATAATTTTACGCTTCTGCTCCGGGTCGGTAACGCCCTTGAGGCACTGCATAAAATGGTCTCCGCAATTAACACGGACAAAGTTCATGTCAAAAAGTCGGGTGAAAGTTTCTTCTACAAAGTCGCCCTCGTCTTTACGCATAAGACCCTGGTCTACGAACACACAGGTAAGTTGCTTGCCGACTGCACGGGACAAAAGACCTGCGGCAACGGAACTGTCAACTCCGCCAGAAAGACCGAGGATAACATTTTTGTCTCCGATTTTTTCACGAAGCGATTTAACGGTGTTTTCGATAAAATTATCCATTACCCAATCGCCCGAGCAACGGCAAATCTCATAAAGGAAATTGTGCAAAATCTCCTTGCCGTACACCGAGTGAGTAACTTCGGGGTGGAACTGAACCGCATAAATATTTTTCTGCGTATTCTGCATAGCGGCACACGGACAGTCATCGGTATGAGCGATAATTTCGTAGCCCTTAGGAGGTTCTGCGATATAGTCGGTATGGCTCATCCACGTAACGGATTTTTCGGGAATGTCCTTAAACAGTTTTGACTCGCTGACGGTTACCTCAATCTTTCCGTATTCCGATACGGGAGCAGTTTCTACCTTGCCGTCACCCATCCATGCGATAAGTTGGCAGCCGTAGCAAATGCCGAGTACCGGAACGCCGAGTTCCAAAATATCCTTAGTATAATGCGGCGATGACATATCAAAAACGGAATTTGGTCCGCCTGTAAAAATTATGCCCTTATAGCCGTTTTCTTTAATAGTTTCAATAGGCGTGGTGTAAGGCAAAATCTCGGCGTATACGTGATGGTCACGCACACGGCGGGCGATAAGCTGATTATACTGTCCGCCAAAATCAAGAACAAGAATTTTCTCCATATTCGTCCTCCAATGGGTTCGTTAAAATACTCTAGAGAATATTATATATTATAGTATCTTTAATTGCAAGAAAATAATAATCGGATTATTGTGTTTGCGTATCAAATGTGAATAAAAAGCGGACAATCCGTAGGGGCACACTTCATAAAGAAGTAATTGGTTTAAGCTTTCTGAGTTTTGCCCGGTGCACTATTAAAAAATCCCGCTAATACGCAAGTATTAACGGGATTTTGTTAATGCACACTGAACAAAATCAGTTTGCTTAAACTGCTTAGCACTTATTTATTTTTTACGCTTTTTTCTGCCGAGGATAAATACGCCTGCCGTGATTGATAGTGCGGATACCGCTAAAGCAGAGGAACCTGTTTCGGGTGACTTTGTTTGTGCTTTTTTGCTGTTATTTATTTTAGTTTCCGTTTTTTGCTCTGTCTTGACTTCGGGTTTAACCGTCGGCTTTTCAGTTTTCTTCCATTGTGCGGTAATCGTAATATCCTCTGCAGGCATTGCAACAGGGAAATCCATATCCCAACCTATAAAAGTATAGCCATCCTTAGTTAGGCTCGGAGCAGTTATCTGCGTACCGTAGTCCTGCGTAATTACTATATCCTCATCGCCGTTTTCGGGCTTAATCACAACGGTGTATTGATTAACCGTCCAGCCTGCGTAAAGCGTTAACTCCTCTGTTACCCAATCGTCGAAGTTCCACGCCTGAGTGCAGGCGGCGTCCGTATACCAACCGCCGAAGGTATATCCTGTTTTGTCGGGATCATCGGGTTTGGCAATCGGAGTATTAAGTTTATGGAGCACCTCGTCAGACTCCGCCATTGTGCCGCCGTTTGTAAAGAAATGAACTGTAGCCGACGGAGCTTCAGACCACTGTGCATACAGTGTAACATTTTCGGCTTTATCGTATGCGCATGTGCAGTTTCCGTTTTCGTCGCCATAGCGTTTTCCGTTTGCAAGAGCGTCGTACCAACCGAGGAAAACATAACCCTCACGCTTCGGCACAGGCATTTCGTCAAATTCACAATTGTAATCAATCGTTGCTGTTGTTTTTGCTGAGACGCCGTCATTGCAGTCAAAAGTCACCGTATAGGTATTTGCCGTCCATTTTGCGTACAGAGCAGTATCGTCGGTAACGGTATCGCTTGCAAAATTCCACTCAGTACCGTCGCTCTCGTACCAACCGTCAAAAGTATAGCCTGCACGGGTCGGCTTTATTTGCTCTGAAATTTTTATATCGTCATAAAAATAGCGTATCGAGTAATCCATTGTACCGCCTGCCGTGTCAAATGTAACCTTATGGTACGGTACGGACGGTCTTTCGCCGACAATGCCGAGTGTACCGCATGCATTGCCGAACTCTGTAAGTATGTGATAATTTTTTATCAGTGCGTTGTATGTACCGCCTATAAGATTTGGCAGAGGCTGAATTATATCGTCGTCGGGACTGACGGTTACATCTTCATTAAAGATACCGTCATTGATTGTTCCGCTGTCTACAATAACCGTACCGTTAAAAGTGCCGCCGTTTATTGAGCCGGCGTAATTAGCATTGCCGCCGATTGTTACCGTGCCATAGAAATTGCCGTATTCTATCTCTCCGAGATTAATTACATTCTGCTTAAATTCGGTAACGCCGCTGTCGCCGTTACTGCGGATAATGCCGAAGTGAAGATTACCGTTTACCAATCCTGCATTAACCGTGACTGTACCGTCTACCGTACCGCCGTTTGCATTCATCTTGCCGAAAACATAAAGTGCGCCGCTGTCTCGGTCATATCGTGTTACACAATCGGAAATTGTACCGCCCGTCATAGTGAAGGTGCCTTTTTTGTCAATATATAAGGCACCGCCGTTATTGGCTCTGCAACCGACAATATTTCCGCCGTTCATAATGAACGCTCCGTCACTGCCGCCGATAAAGATTGCACCGCCGTCATCGTTTGCCTGACAGCCGACGATATTGCCTGCTTCCATTATAACAGTACCGTTCAAACCGACAGACATAGCACCGCCGCAGTCGGAATTTCCATTGCTGTTTCCGCCTGTGATAATGCCGCCCTTTACTGTCTTTGTTCCGTTCGTTTCGTCTAAAGCCCACACGCCGTTGCTGTCGGGTGTAAACTTATGCACCGCATTAGGATTGCTGTCGGTAAGTGTCAACTTGCTTGCGGACGAATTGTTATTAACAATAATTGACTTATTCCTTGACAAGCCGAGAACATAACCGTTCAAATCAAGAGTAATGGCACGGCGAACTTGAATATACGAGTCAATCGAAATATCGTTTTTCAGTTTAACGGTACCGACGGTGGAATCGGCAAAAGCGTCGTTCAAAGCCTTAGTATCGGAAACCTCTCGTATCGCATTACCGATAACGGTGCTGCCCGTTTCCTTTGCAAGGTTCTTAATCGTACCGCCGTTGACTGTTAGCTTGCCGCCGCTTTTTACCATGACCTTATTGAACACGCCGCCGTTTAAGGTAATCTCTGAGCCGTTTTCGATAACAATTTCATTTATTGTAACGGTATCGGGAGACGTCAAAACAATAGGGCCTTTATTACCGAATGAGAGCGTGTCGGAAACATTTACATAAATATATAAGAAAGCATCATTCTTCCAATCGCCCTTAATGTCGTTGTTTATACATTTGTTGATAATTGAATCTTCCTTGTATAAGTATTTAGCTGTACCCTTGTGAAAACGAGCCGCCCATAGATGTCCGCAAGTGCTGCAAATTCCCGTATCAATAGATATATTGTCAACATAGCTTATGCAACGGTGTTCCATTTTACATTCGTTACATTTACGTGTTGCCGCATCCCACCCTGCGGTATGAGGGCATTTATAATTACAGGTTTTGCATATACCTTTATCTGTATTATAATTATGCGGCGGACAAGTGCTTTGCTGAGCGACGGACTGAGCCGTGCTTTTGCTTTCGGCATAAACCGATTGAGTCGGAACAAAACAGACTGTCATACAAACAGCGAGCAGTATACTGAGTATTCGCTTTTTCATTTTGCGTTACCTCCGTTTAGTCTCTGCGCTTTTTTCTGCCGAGGATAAATATGCCTGCCGTGATTGAGAGTGCGGATACCGCTAAAGCAGAGGAACCTGTTTCGGGTGACTTTGTTTGTGCTTTTTTGTTGTTATTTACTTTAGTATCCGTTTTCTGCTCTGTCTTTTCCTCGGGCTTTTCGTTGCTCGGCTTGGGCTTTTTCTCGAGTGCGGCGACAGCGTTGTTAATGTTTTCTGCCATTAAATCCACTTCCGCCTGCTCGGTAATGTTTTTGCCTCTGACAACTGCATTAACGGCAGCCTCGACGGCAGAGAAATCCTTGTAATCGTCGGGATTCAGAGCGTTTGCTTTGGCGATTGCCTTGTCTGTCTCGGTGTAATCGGCATCCTTATATTCGAGTGCGGCAACAGCGTTGTTAATGTTTTCTGCCATTAAATCCACTTCCGCCTGCTCGGTAATGTTTTTGCCTCTGACAACTGCATTAACGGCAGCCTCGACAGCGGAGAAATCCTTGTAATCGTCGGGATTCAGGGCATTTGCTTTGGCGAGTGCTTTGTCCGTCTCGGTGTAATCGGCGTCCTTATATTCGAGTGCGGCGATTGCATCGTTAATCGCTTTTGCCATATCGTCAACTTCAGTCTGCTCCTTAAAGTTCTTTGTTCGGTCAACGGCATTTATCGCATTTTCAACGGCGGTAAAATCTTTGTATAAATTTTCATCCAATTCGTTCGCTCTCGAAATTGCGGCGTTTACTTCGGTATAATCGGCACTTCGCAGAGTCAAAGAGTTAATTGCGTTTTCGATTGCATCGGCATAGGCGTTTACTGTTGTCTGTTCCTTGTATGTTTTATCGTAAACCACGGAGTTGATTGCGTTTTCTACTGCCGAAAAGTCAGAATAATCGTCCTTGTTCAGCGCATTGGCTTTCGCTGTCGCTTCGTTTACTGCGCTGTAATTTGCCTTTTGCAAATCCTCCTGAGAGTATATTGTATGGTACAGACTGATATAGCTTTCGCTTGGCTTACCGTATGCCCATATGGTAGCGAGTCTGTTTTTGCTGTCGATAACGAACGACGGCATACAGGTGATAAAGTTTTCGTCTGTATCAAGTAGGGGGAGCGGAAGAAGGCTCATTTGATTATCGTCTGCTCCTTTGTAGTAAAGACGAACATCGTGCTGATAAAGTTCGGCGGTTTTGCCGTCCTTGTCAATCCATTTTCCGTCCTCGGTTTTTGTGTAAATTTTTCCGCCGTAGGTCACTTCTTTAAGGTTTGTTTTAAGCGGAGTGAGTTGCAATGCGGATATATATTGCACAACATTATTCTTTATAATGAACGAATATTTTGTATCGCCCGTTTCGGACACATCGAGAAATGGAGCGGCTCTCCAGCCTTCGGGCGTGCCGCTTGCGGGTGAAACGGAGTAAAGATTGCCGTTACAGTAGTAACTCAGACACGGCATACTCGATTCTACCAAAGAGGTGTATTTGCCTGACGGAACAAGATTGGTGACAGTGTTCGACACGGCTAAATTCAAATCTCTGTTTTTATCCGACTCCTTAACGGTAAAGGGATAAGTGCCCTCCGGGTTTATAACGGAGGTATACATTTCGACGGCCATGCGTGGTGTGCCTTCGGTCGCCTCTTGGAAAAGCACGGCGGTTTTGCCGTTAATGTCGGCTACCGAATAATCCGAAATGTAGTTTCGATTTTTGACAAAGGACATTGGTAAAAGCTTGCCGTTATTGTCCTTTTCGTTTGTGTCGGTGGAAAATGTATTATCGGTCGGATTGTAGTACATTCCCTCTATTGAGAAACATCCGTTGTTATTTTCAACATTCTTGCACACTGCCCAGGTGATGAGTATTTTATCGCCGAGCTTTGTCACACGTGATTTATAGTAACAGACATTATTGCCCTCATTCGCATTTTTGCCCACACTTATGTTGTATGCACCGAAAGGAAAATCGTGGCTTTCACTGTTCATAACGGCAATACTTATTCTCATAGAACCTGCGATTTCTTCTGCCGTTGTTTTTGAATCGAATTTTTTATCGGCATCTGTCCAAGTGATGATTATGTCATTTTTTGACGGAGATTCGCTTTGAGAATAAACGAACGGCTGTAAGTCCGTTGTATTGTCATCTTTAATGCTGCGGGGAATTGAAACGCTTGTTTCATCCGTAATAATGCTTTGGCAAAGCTGTCTGAAGTATGCTTCCTCTCCTTTATCATCCACAAGCATTACCGCCAGCTGTTTATCGCTATTGCCGAACTCGACGAATTTTATATCCGCATCCTCGTTCATACCGTTGAGTAAAGTAACATCTGAAGATGTTTGCGCCGCCGATACCTGAATCGGCACCGTGCCGATAAGAAGCAGTACGCACAGAGCGAGTGCCGTAATTTTTGATTTTACGCTGAATAATTTTTTAGTCATGATTTTTCTCCTTGTAATCATTCGGGTTTGTTGTTTGTCTTATATTTTTCGATAAAGAGCATAACGCTCTGTCTTAATACCTCGAGTTGGCTTTTTAGGTAGTATTCGTCCTCAAACATGGCGTAGTGTACGCTGGCACGAACAAGTATAAAAATAAGGGGAGTTATTATATCGTACGGAATTCCGATTTTCGGCTCCAACAATTTAGCATATGCCGTGTATCGTTCGTTTACTCCCTGAAAAAATTTCTTTCCGTATTCTATATATTTGGGATGGGTGTAAACCTGGTACATAAGGCGGTACTTTTTTCCGTGCTTTTCGGCAGTCCAATATGGGATTTCGTTTATAAATCTCATTACATCCTGCGGGTCGGTGGGGGCTTTCGCCATAAAATCGTCCTCGACCTTTGTCATACAGTAGTCGGTGGACTCTATAATCAGTTCGTCTAAATTCTTAAAATATGAATATAGATTGCCTTTGGTACAGCCGCAAGCGTCGGCGAGCATTTGTATTCCCGTACCGGTTAAGCCGTGCTCTGCGTAGCACTCGTAGCATTTTTCCATAATCTCGATTTTTCTTTTGTTGTGCTGTTCTTCCGTTTGCATTTAATATATTTCCCTTGTGTTATAAAATCGGTTTCACAAATAATTTGTAAATGAATGACCGTTCGTTCATTTATAGTATATCACATTGTGAAAAAAATATCAATAGGCTAAATAAAAATCGGTATCGCAATAAAAATATCCGATACCGATAAATGAATTTTATTAATAATTTTCTGCGTGAATTTCAAAGAAACTCTGCGGATGAGCACATACCGGGCAAACCTCGGGAGCTTTTGTGCCTACTACGATATGACCGCAGTTGCGGCACTCCCAAACCTTTACTTCGCTTTTTTCAAATACCTGTGCGGTTTCGATATTTTTAAGCAGTGCACGGTATCTTTCCTCGTGGTGCTTTTCTATCTCTGCCACAGCTCTGAATTTTGCGGCGAGTTCCGTAAAGCCCTCCTCTTCGGCAGTTTTTGCAAAGCCTGCATACATATCCGTCCATTCGTAATTTTCGCCTGCGGCGGCATTGGCGAGATTTTCGCTTGTATCGCCGAGACCCGAAAGTTCTTTGAACCACATTTTTGCGTGCTCTTTTTCGTTATCGGCTGTTTTGAGGAAGATGGCAGACATCTGTTCATAACCCTCTTTCTTCGCAACCGATGCGAAATAGGTGTATTTGTTTCTTGCTTCGGATTCGCCCGAAAAGGCGGAGCGAAGATTTTTTTCGGTTTGTGTACCTGCGTATTTGTTTGTTGCCATAACAATACCTCCGATAATATTTATACTACTATTATTATACCACCGCTCGCTGCAGTATTCAAATAATTTATTTTTCAATATTTCCGGCCTCTGTCGAAGTTTGGTGAAATATATTCTTGAATTAGTTTGTGAAATGTTACTGCGAACCGAAACACAGAACTTGCGATATTTTATTTATCGGCATAGGGGGGGTCGGCACGCTCGGAAAACAGAAAAATTTGATGGCTCTTTACCTCGGGACGATTTTATGGTAGACTATATTAAGGTCTGTCAAAACGAAAATTTTGAGCAGTATGTAAAATCGGACGATGATTTTGACGGCTCATTTGATTTTGACTAAAAAATAAAGGGGATTAATATGATTAACATTGTACCGAAGCCGTATTACATTATGGAAAAAAGCGGCGTTAAAGTGCTGGATAAAAATTCGGCGGTGAGCGCAGACGAGCGACTTAAAGACTGCATCTGTGCATTTAGTGACACCTTTGATTTTATCGGCGAAAAAAATTACAGCTTTGACGGTAAGAATATCGACAAAAGTGATGTAAAAATCGTTTATGACAAGTCGGTAGCAGATGAGGGCTATAATATCGACTGTACCGAAGATTGCCTTAAAATATCCGTATCGGGATTTGCCGGACTTCTTTATGCCGCAATGAGCATTAAACAGACTGTTTTCTTTCAACTTCAAGGCAGTGATAAGGTGATTAAAGTTCCGTGTATGGATATTCAGGATAAGCCGAGATACGGTTACAGGGGAGTACAGCTTGACGAATCACGCCACTTTTTCGGTGAGGATAATGTAAAAAGATTGCTTAATCTTATGGCATTATATAAGTTGAACAGACTTCACTGGCATTTGACCGATGATCAGGGTTGGAGAATCGAGATAAAAAAATATCCGCTTCTTACCGAGATAGGCTCAAAGCGTAAGGATACAAATATTCACGGCTGGCACTCAACCGATATGACGGGTGAGCCGTACGGCGGATATTATACTCAGAAACAGATTAAGGATATTGTGGAATATGCAAAAAAGCTGAATATCACAATCATTCCGGAAATAGATATGCCTGCTCATTTTGCGGCGGCTATGGCTGCGTATAATTGGCTCGGATGCCGTGAAATTCCGTGCGAGGTACATTGGTTCTTCGGCGGCAGAGTTCCGCTTTCCATGGGTTGGAGGGATTGGAACCGCTCCGCCTGTGCAGGTAAGGAGAGCACTTATGAGTTCATTTTTAATGTAATCGATGAAATTACAGAACTTTTTCCGGCTGAATTTTTCCACATCGGCGGTGATGAGGCTCCTAAGGACGAGTGGAAGAAATGCCCGAACTGCCAAAAGAAAATGAAAGAAAACGGACTCAAAAATGTTGAGGAACTTCAGGGATATTTCAATAACCGTATTGCAGAGCATCTTGAAAAAAAAGGCAAGAGACTCATCGTTTGGAATGAGGCGTTAAAGGCAGGCAATCTCGATATGTCCGTAGTGGGTCAGTATTGGACTCCGAAAAATGACCCGAATGTCAAAAAAGAGTTCAAAAAGGGCAGAGATATGATTATCAGTAAGCATCAGGCTTTCTATTTTGATATGTGCTACTGTCAATATCCGCTCAGCCAAACATATAAGTTTGAACCGACCGACAGTATTGTGCCAAACGGTTGCGAGGATAATGTTCTCGGACTTGAGGGACATTGCTGGAGCGAATGGATTCCGGATGTTGATAAACTGGATATGCAGTTGTTCCCGCGTGCACTTGCACTAAGTGAAGATGCCTGGAGTTGTAAGTACGACAAGAACATAGCAGATTTTTATGCAAGACTGCCGTATCAGGAGAGAATGCTTGACTGTCTCGGCGTTAATTATGCCGAGCCTGAAATCGCAGACCCGAAAGGTACTCTGCACCGCAAGCACGAGGTGCAAAAGTGGATGATGAGCGACCAGGACAGAGAATACAGACGCAATAAAGAACTCAAATTAAAAAAATGTAAATAATAAGTAAAAGAAAACGCTTTTCGTATCATATCGGTACGAAAAGCGTTTTTGTTACATTTTCTGTGAATCTGTTTTCCGAGTATCTCGGTTAATGAGTTTTGTTAAATTAAAATTTACTTGCCCCAAACTTCTTCGGCAACCTCTTTAACGAGTTTCAGTTTAGCCCACTGCTCGTCTTCGGTCAGTTTGTTTCCTATCTCGCAGGAGGCAAAACCGCACTGCGGACTGAGACAGAGTCTGTCGAGAGGAACGTATTTTGTTGCCTCTTTAATTCTGTTTTTCAGTTCTTCTTTGCTCTCGAGTACGGGAGATTTTGTGGTAACGAGACCGAGAACAACCTGCTTATCGGGTGATAACTTAGAAAGAGGTTCAAAATCACCGCTTCTCTCATCGTCATATTCGAGAAGAAGTGCATCAACATTCTCTCTTGCAAAAACCCAGTCTGCAACCGGAGCGTATCCGCCGCTTGAGAAGAAAGTGGAATGATAGTTTCCACGGCAGATATGTGAGGTGATTACCATATCTTTTTCTTTGCCTTTTAGAGAAAGATTGTTTACCGTGAGGAGTTGCTCCTTAAATTCTTCTGCACTTATTCCGAACGCATCTCCTTCGGCATTGTCACCGATTACAGCGCCCCACGAGCAATCGTCAAGCTGCAAATTTCTGCATCCTGCGTTATAGAACTGTTTTATAACATCTCTGTATGCTTTTGCTATATCCTCGATGAGTTCTTCGTTTGTGGGATAAAACTGTCTTGTTCTGTCGATGGTTGCAAGAAACTGTAAGTAAGTCTGTGCAGGAGCAGGAATGGTATATTTTGCCACTGTGTTTTCGTCCTCAAACTGTTTGAGAAACTTAAAGTATTCTACGAACGGGTGAGCCTTTGCCTTAATTTTGCCAACCAAATATGTGTCGTCAAGCACTGCGAGTTCGCCGTTAAACGGAACTCCGCCGCCTGTTGCTTTGTGCTCTACGCCCTCAAATCCCCACATAAAGTCAAGATGCCAAAACGTTCTTCTGAACTCGCCGTCGGTAATTGCGTGAAAGCCGAGTTCCTTTTGTTTTTTAACAAGTTTTGTGATTTCGTCGTTTACGATTTCGTTGTATTCGGCTTCGCCGATTTCATTATTCTTGTATTTTTCCTTTGCGTCTTTTAATCTCTGCGGTCTTAAAAAACTGCCCACAAAGTCATATTTGAACGGTGTCTTTAATGTACTCATTTTTGTACCTCCATAAATTTTGTTTACGGGTACAGTCTAGCACAATTTATGCTGTTTGAAAAATACATATTATATTATATTTGCCATAGCTTCAAACTATGGACACACGATTCTTTATTGCTTTCACATATGATTCGGCATATTGTGAGAGCATAACATTTTTCCTCTTTACTATTCCTATGTGCATGGAAAGGTTCATATTAAGCGGCTTTGCGATTATCTCCTCGCCGTTGAGTTCCTTATCTATAATTCCCGAACTGACCGTAAAGCCGTTTAAGCCTACTGCAAGATTAAAGAGAGTTGCTCTGTCACGCACCTGTATTCTTTTCGGCATATCGAGCACGCTCAAAAATTCCTCGCTGAAATAAAACGAATTGTTCTCTCCCTGCTCGTAAACCAGGTACGGATAGGGTTTTAATTCGTCAAGGGTAATTATATCGTTTGACGCAAGCGGATGATTTTTGCTGATAAAAACATGGGGCGACGCCTCAAAGATTTCTTCAAAAACCAAATCGTTCTTTTTCAGCAGTTTTCCGAGCACCTCCTCGTTGCTGTCGGAGAGGTACAAAATTCCGACTTCGCTTTTGTTGCCTGCCACGTCGTCTATGATTTCGCCCGTTTGTGTCTCACGCAAAATGAAATTATATTCGTTTGCATCGTATTTGTTTACCACATCTACAAAGGCATTTACGGCAAAGGAATAGTGCTGGCACGATACGGAAAGTTTCGGCTTTCTGTTTATGTTTTTGCAAAAACGGTCCTCCATTATTTCCGCCTGCTCCAGCAAATTTCTTGCATAGGACAAGAGTTCTTCGCCCTCTCTCGTGATTTTAAGACCTTTGTTACTGCGTGCAAAAACGGTAACGCCCATTTCCTGCTCGAGATTGTGTATTGAGTTGCTTAGACTCGGCTGGGAAATAAATAACTTTTCAGCCGCCGCCGTTATGTTTTTGTACTGTGCGACCGTTACTAAATATTTTAACTGCTGTAATGTCATAATGCACCTCAGTGGTAAAAGTATACCTAAATTATACAGTGCGCTGCTTTGTATTTCAAGTGATTAATACATCGCCTGTTGACAATACATATTATATGTGATAATATAACAGCTGGTTAGCGATTGCTAACTAAAAAGAGAAGCAATATGGCTTTTGCGGAAATAAAGGACATAAAAAGCAGTTGTCACGTTATTTGCGTGGCAACTGCTTTTTTTGATATGTTCTTTTAATTTTGCCTGCTACTGCCAATATCCCTTCAAGTATCAAACTTATACAGCACGGTGCCGTTAAGGAGTAGATTTTGAAATAATAGGCTGCCGTAATAATTATCAACAAAAGCAATAAAAGCAACAGCGTTACTTTGCGAAAGCAGCAAAATTCTTTTTTTGTAAGCGGTTTTTCGGCTGTGTCAAGCGGTGCAAATACAGCTATTACAACTGCAAAAAGCAGAGCAAGACACAACAGCGCCAAATGAAAATCATATACCTTTGAAAGTTTTATTATTCCTAAAGAACCCACTATGCTGACGGTGGATAAAAATTCGCACTTTGCCTCGGTATCCGCATGATAACCGCCTGCAAATCTCCTTATCAGTTGAAAGGTTATATAAAAAATAATCGCCTGCAAAAGGCATTTGAATATTATTCCGAATAAACAAGCGAGAACAAAATACAGGGAGTGTGATGTAAGCATAAAAAAGCCGTAATTGTATAGTTCCCGCTCGTCATTGGTTAGATTTTCACCTGCAAGAATCTTGCAGGTGAGGAAATCAGAAAGCCTGCCAATCATTTTTCGATTTTGCTGAACTTCTTAAGCAATGCAGGTGCTTTCGGCTGGTAAATAGTACCGCTTGCAGTGCTGTTACTGCTGTTTTTTGTTGCTATAACAGCGGCATTTTTTAATACGGTTTTTACAAAATTATTTTTCATAATCGGTATCCTTTCTTTAAAAACTTCTATAATCCGATTATAATTCGCATTTTTTTCAATTTCAATATGTATGACAAAACTATGATATTGTAGATGTAAAATTGGTATATTTACCCGAGATTTTAGTAAAACTATGAAAACGGGTTGTAATTATAAACTGATTTAGTATAACTACTACATACTAGGAGAACAAAGCCGAGCGGTGATGATATAATTTTATCGGATAAGATAAACAAATATATCGGGGTGATGTTATGAATAATGTTAAAGTTGACGCAGTTAAGATAGGCAGTCATATAGTTAAGCTCAGAAAGGAGCAGCATTTGACTCAAGAGGAACTCGGCAGAAAAATTCATATATCGTCCACTCATATTTCAACTGTGGAAAACGGCGGCTCATACAGCCTGAATACCCTAATCAGCATTTGCGACGGACTCAATACAAGGCTCGACTATGTTCTGTACGGTGAAATCAGGGACAATAACAAGGATAATTTGATTGACCTGTTAAACCTGTGCACAGAAAAGGAAATATCGATTTTGGAATCCGTAGCAAAAACCTTGATAGAAAACAGAGACAATTGAATTTTTAAGGAAAAGCGTTATTAGTTATTATAAGTCAGCGGAGAGAAGTTTCTGTTGACTTTTTTCGGTGGTGAGGATTTTGAAAATTGCAATATGTGACGATGATGAAAAATGCACGGATAATGTTTTGCATCATCTGGATTATTATTCGCTGAGAAACAATGTTGAGTTTGACAAATATGTGTTTTCCTCCGCCGACAAATTGCTTAAAAGCAGGGTGGAATTTGACATAGCTATTTTGGATGTCGAAATGCAGGAGCAGGACGGAATCAAACTCGGTGCCGAGTTGAGAAAAAGACTTCCGCATCTTATTCTCATCTACATAACCGCTCACAGAAAATATCTTGATGACGCCTTGAATCTTAATGCCGTCAGATTTTTTGAAAAACCGCTGGATTCGCAGAGATTTTACCGTGGACTCACCGACGCACTCGAGCGTATAGACAATACCACAATCAGTTTTTATTTAAGAGACGGAAAGACAATCGAAAGAATTGCCGCTCAGGATATAATATTCGTCGAGATAGAAAAGCGAAAGACAAAAATTGTGACCGAAAAGAGGAGTTTTCAGTCAGAACAGCATATCAGTTTTTGGAGTGACAGACTCAACGCAAGCACTTTCTTCTCTCCGCATAAAAGTTATATCATCAACTTTAATTATGTAACAACATATGAACGTGACTATGTAATATTAAACGATAAATATAAAATCAGCATAGCAAGAGGTAAGCAAACGGAGTTTCACAGGAACTTTATGCATTTTTTGGAGGGTAAATAATGGAGCGGCAGACAGTGATGATTTTTGTTTACGCCTTTGAAATGGTGGTTTCCTTTTGTTTTTATTCACGAATTTATCAAAAGAAAATCAAATCAAACGCCGTGATTTTGCTTATCGGTCTGCTTTTGTTTATTCCGGCATCGCTGGTGTTTAATCTTTTTGAAAACGAGATAATAAATTTAATCGTTTTCTTTATCATTAATTTTGTATTTTCGCTTATCTGTTTTGACATATCGGTTAAAAATGCTGCGGCGCAAAGCGTTATTTTGGATGCGATGATGTACTCCTCGGAGATTATCGCCATATTTGTTTTGTCCTGCGTGCTTCACACTTCCACCGATGAATATAAAAACGACACATATGCTCTTTTGATTGCCGCCGTTATTTGCAAACTTGTATACTTTATCGTGTCGCAGCTGTTCTCGATGATTATTCTGAAAATCGGGCATAACGACAACAGCTTAAAGCGATTTGTTCCGCTTTTTGTTTTTCCGGTGCTGACTCTGATTTCGTGCACTCTGTTTTTGTATACTGCTCTCAGAACGCAGGTTACGCAGATATATAAAATAACAACAACCGCTGTTTGTATTTTATATATCATTGCCGGAATATTCATATTTGTATATTATCAGGTGCTCGCCTCAAATGAACTCAAAATAAGCGAACTGGAATCCGAAAAGAGGCTCTATGACCTTAACAAAACATATATGGGTGTTTTGGAGCACCAAAACGATGAACTCAATATGATGTTTCACGATACAAAGAATCATTATATTGCCATAAGCAGTTTTGATAATATTGAGGATGTAAGGCGTTATGTCAATAAGATATGCAAAACCTATGACAGAAAAAATACACTGTGCATATCGAATAATAAAATGCTCGATTTGATACTGAATAAATATATTGTGGTATGTTCTCAAAAGGGCATTAAATTTGATTATGAGGTCAAAACGGCTGATTTGAGTTATATCGACGATTCCGAACTTTCGATTATGCTAAATAATATTTTGGATAATGCCGTCGAGGCGGCGGAAAAAAGCAGTGAAAAGAGAATCGAATTTTCCCTAAGACATGTGCAGAATAATATGGATTTGCTCAGCGTTATCAATTCCTGTGACAATCCGCCACGGCACAATGACCGCCAACTTTTGACGAGTAAATCCGATGCCGATAAGCACGGCTTCGGAACAAAAATAATTAAAAAACACGTTAAATCGAATAACGGCAGATATGAATGGAAATATGATGAACAGAGTAAAGAATTTCATTTAACCGTTATGTTTCAGGTGAATAAAGCCCCTGAACCACGCCGATAAAACAAATCCGTTATTCGGCGTCCTCGTCGGTTGACTGCTTTGGAAAAATGTAATATAATGTAAAAAAATGAAATTATGGTTGGTAAAGAAAAATGTTATATCATCTTTTGGAAAATGTTATGTCCGAGGAGCAGTTGATTTTCGTGACGCCGATGGTTTTTTTGTCGTTGCTTATTGCCTTTGTGCTGTGTTATGTGCTGCTTAAAGCAAAACTGCCGTTTTTGCCTAAGGACAAGGGCAGGGAATTTGCCGTAAACGGTGAACTGTCTAAGGGAAAAATCAGGGGCGTAGGGCTCGTTATGGTGAGCGTTTTTGTTTTGTGCTCGGTATTTCTTATGCCGCTGAGCGGAGAACTTTTATGCTATGATGTACTGCTTTTTGCGGAAATGCTCAGCGGATACTTGGACGATGCGTCGGACAAGCCGTGGTCGGATTACAAAAAAGGATTGATTGATTTAATAATCTGCGTTTTGATTTCCGTCGTATTTGTTCGTAACAATTCCACAACGATTGAATTTTTCAATTTAAGCGTTACAATTAATCCGATTATTTTCGCTGTTCTCTCGACAATTCTGCTTTGGCTCGGCATTAATGTTACCAACTGCTCCGACGGTGTTGACGGTTTATGTGCAACGCTCAGTGTTGTAACATTAATAGGAATTACCTCTGCGTTCAGCGGTGCAATCGGAGAATCGTATTCGATTTACAGTGCGATTATGGTGGGTGTTTTGCTCGCTTATCTCTGCTTTAACACGAGCCCGAGTTCTCAACTTATGGGCGATGCAGGCTCGAGACCGCTCGGCTTGCTTATCGTAATAATGGTGCTTAAGTCAGGCCATCCGTTCAGTTACATTCTGCTTTCGGCTGTACTGCTCGTTGACGGAATAGCAGGACTTATCAAAATCTTTCTTAAGAGATTTTTCAAAATATCGGTGCTCAAGAATGTGCGTACTCCCATTCACGATGAGATGAGAAAAAACCACGGTTGGTCGGACACCCAGGTGGTTGTAAGATTTTCGATAACCCAACTTGTGATTTCCTCGCTTGTGTTCATCATTTGCAGATAAAATATAATAATTGTTAAGACCGTATATTCAAATCAGGTTAATGTCGTTAATGCAACGAGGGTTTAGCCTCTGTTTTTTGCAAGATAGTTAAAAACAGTATAAATCGTCGGGTGAAAAAATGTTTTAATTTGGCATTTTATACAAAATTTCAAAAAATATTTGACAAATCGTACAAAGGGGACTAATATGAAACTATAAACTTAACAGTCAAAATGCAATGAACAGGATATGATTTTATGTATCACCGTTTACAGAAAGCCGTCGGTTGTGCGAGGCGGCAGCAAGGAGCATAAAGCCCTCACCTGCAAGCATTTTCGGTGAAAGGATACGAGTAGCCGAAAACGGGACTCACCGTTATATGAGACGCATTTGACAGATTGCGGTTGAGCGGTCGGCTTTTGTCGGCAAGCAAAGTGGTAACACGGAGCGTTATTCATATTTTTTATGATTATGTCTTCGCCTTTGCGAAAGGTCTTTTGGACTTTTCAGGAGGCGGAGACTTTTGTTTTTTGACTGTTTGGCAAATAATTAAGTGAGGAGATTGATTATTATGAGTACATTGGTAATTGTTTTAATTGCAATTGTCGTACTTGGTGCCGGCTATGTTTTTTACGGCCGTCATATTGCAAAAAAATGGGGCATTGACCCTAAAGCAAAAACACCGGCAGTAGAGATTAATGACGGCAAGGATTATGTTCCGACGAACGGCTGGACGGTATTTTCTCATCAGTTTTCGTCTATTGCAGGTGCAGGACCTGTAACCGGTGCAATTCAGGCGGCTGTTTTCGGCTGGCTTCCTGTTTTGCTTTGGATATTAATCGGCGGCGTTTTCTTCGGTGCGGTAACCGATTTCGGCGCACTTTACGCTTCGGTTAAAAATCAGGGCAAGTCGATGGGTATGCTTATAGAAAAGTATATCGGTAAACTCGGCAGAAAGCTGTTTACCATTTTCTGCTGGTTGTTTTCGCTGCTTATCATTGCAGTATTTGCAGATATGGTATCGGGCACATTCAACGCTTTTGATGCGAAAACGGGCGCACTCAGCGCAAATGCGGCAGCAAACGGTTCGGCAGGTATGGTATCGATTATGTTTATGGTCTTTGCCGTTATCTTCGGCCTTATCCAAAAGAAGTTTAACTTCTCCGGTTTCAAAGAATTTTTAATCGGTATTGTCTTTATCGTCGCTTCTTTTGCAATCGGTATTAAATGCCCAATCACTCTCGGCAAGGACGGCTGGAGTTATGTGGTATTCGCTTACATTTTTGTTGCGGCTATTATGCCTATTTGGCTTATGAAACAGCCTCGTGATTATATGACAACCATTATGTTTGTATGTATGATTTTGGGTGCGGCTGTGGGTCTTATCATCGGTCATCCGACTATGAACCTCCCTGTATTTACAGGTTTTAAGAATGAGCAACTTGGAACAATGTTCCCGATTCTTTTCGTAACCGTTGCGTGCGGTGCCGTATCGGGCTTTCATTCCTTGGTGTCTTCCGGTACTTCGTCAAAGACGATTGAAAACGAAAAAGATATGCTTAAGGTTGGCTACGGCGCAATGATTCTTGAGAGCGTTTTGGCAGTTCTTGCTCTTTGCGTAGCAGGTGCCGCCGCAGCAAAGGACGGTACTCCGGCAGAGGGTACACCGTTCCAGATTTTCAGTCGTGGCGTTGCAGGCTTCTTTGAAAAGATGGGTATGCCTGTTTCGGTCGCTACCGTATTTATGACAATGTGCGTTTCGGCTCTTGCACTTACAACCCTTGACGCCGTTGCCCGTATCGGTAAGATGTCGTTCCAGGAAATCTTCAGCGTTGACGATATGAAGAATGCAAAGCTTTGGAGAAAGATTGTCTGCAATCCGTATTTCGCAACAATTATCACATTGGCTTGCGGTTATGTTTTGACAAAAATCGGTTATCAGAAAGTATGGCCGCTCTTCGGTTCGGCTAATCAGTTGCTCAGTGCGCTTGTACTTATCACGCTTTGCGTATTCCTTAAAGTAACGGGCAGAAGCAACAAGATGCTCTTCCCTCCGATGATTATTATGCTTTGCGTAACCTTTACCGCTCTCGTTCAGCGTGTAATCGCACTCGTAAAGGCTATCTCGGCAGGTACCGATATTTTCGGTTCCGTACTTCAACTTGTTGTTGCGGTTCTTCTTATCGCCCTCGGCTTGACTATTGCAGTTAATTCGGCTAAGAGTTACGTAAAAAGTAAAAGAGGCAGTGAGCTTGTCGAAAAAGCCTCTTAATTACGCCGATATAATAGAACGATATAAATTTTTTAATTTGTCATAATGTAATAAAAACATTGTATATAGTGACACATTATAAAAGTTACAGTGAACATCGAGTTCACTGTAACTTTTGGCGTTTTTCGTTTTTTGCTCACAAGCGGTACCATAGTACAGCAAAGTTCGCAAGAAAACGAAATTCAGAGGCCTTCTCGAGCAACCTACAGTAAATAAACAATAATCCCGATTGGCATTATGCCAATCGGGATTTTATTATGTTATTCGGTTTTACATGCTTATAAGGTTATATTACTTATAGAGCGGACCATAGGTTGCACAAGCCTTGTAGTCTGCCGACTGTGCGTCCTCTGTACCGAATGCTGCCCAAGCCTGCGGACGGAATACTCTGTCGCTTGGTACATTGTGCATATTTACAGGAATACGAAGCATAGAAGCAAGTGTAATAAGTTCTGCACCTTTGTGGCCGTAGATTGTTACGCCGTGGTTAGCGCCCCAATTAGCCATTACGCTGTATACATCCTTGAATGCACCCTCACCTGTAAGAGTAGGAACAAACCATGTTGTAGGCCATGTTCTGTCTGTACGCTTGTCGATTGTGTCATGGATTTCATCAGGAAGGTCTACCGTATAACCCTCAGCAAGCTGAAGAACAGGACCGATACCGTCGATAACATTAACTCTCAGCATTGTAACAGGCATTTCAGCACTGCAACGGAAGTGGCTTGAAAATCCGCCGCCTCTGAAGTATTCGTAGTTTGCTCTGCACCAATCGGTTGCTTTGAGGCAAGCCTTGATGTCGTCGTTTGTCATTTCCCAGAACGGTTTCATACAGCCTTCGCCGTTTGCGTTTTTGCTTGCGGCAGAACCGTCGAGTGCTGTTGCACCCGAGTTGATGAGGTGGATAAATCCGTTAGCGGCCTTGCCCTGCGGCTTAACGCCTGTAACTCTTTCGCAAGCCTCGGGTGACCAATATGTACGAACATCGTGGAAGCAAGGAGCGGCGTCGGAAACGAGTGTACCGAGCATCATGGAAACGCCGTTTAAGGTGTCGTTCTCTGTTGCAAACGGAGTAGGCATCTTAGGACCGTTCCAGTCGAATGAACTTGCCATAATAGACTCTGAAAAGTCTGCGTTGGGGAGCCAGTCTGTCCAGTTTCTTTGTCCCTGGAAGCCGCCTGCGATAGCGTTCTTTCCGAGAGCCTCCTCGTGCCAGCCCATTTCGTCAAGTTTTTTGTTACCGAAAAGAATATCACGGAAAACGATAGTCATTTTTGTTACAAATTCCCAATCCTTGTCAGGGTCAACAACCTTTGACTTTTTGATGATTTCGGGGAAGTCCTTGCCTGCGTTGCAGTCAAATCCCTCCGGGCAGTTCTCCTTAACCCACTTGATAGCCTTTTCGTACTCGTCATGGTCAAAGATTTCAAGTTTGATACGGCGGAGAATTTCTGTCATATCAACCCATTCTGCACGGATGCCAAAGTATTTTTGGAACATATCTGCGTTGCAGTAGCTTCCTGCGATACCCATAGCGATTCCGCCGAGGTTTACATAAGCCTTGTTCTTCATCCAGCCTACCGATACCGCACACTTTGCGAAACGCAAAATCTTTTCTGCAACATCCTCGGGAATTTCCTTGTCGTCCATATCCTTTACATCGTGGCCGTAGATTGAGAATGCGGGCATACCCTTTTGAGCGTATGCAGCCATTACAGCGGCAAGGTAAACGGCACCCGGTCTCTCCGTTCCGTTAAATCCCCAAACAGCCTTGATGGTTGACGGCTCCATATCAAAGGTTTCGCTTCCGTAGCACCAGCACGGTGTAACGGAAAGAGTTGCTACAACATTTTCCTTAGAAAATTGCTCGGCACATTTAGCAGCCTCTGCACCGCCGCCGATTGTGGTATCGCTGATAACGCACTGAACAGGTGTTGAGTCGGGGTATCTGAGGGTGCTTTCAATAAGAACTTTAGCAGCCTTAGCCATATTCATTGTCTGCTCTTCGAGGCTTTCACGAACACCGCCCCATCTGCCGTCGATAACAGGTCTGATACCGATTTTTGGATATAACATAATTTTATCCTCCTTATTTATTTTCAATAATTTTTACAAATTCAGCATATGCCTTATCCCATTCGGACGAATGATTAGGCACATAAGTTGTGAGTTTTTCGGTTTTTGCAATAATTTTTCTGCCCTCGTCAACACTCTTTATTTCTCCGAGCGCAATGAGTTGAAGAATGATGTTGCCCAAGGCGGTCGCTTCGATAGGCCCTGCTTCAACAGGAATGCCTATGCAGTCGGACGCCATTTGACAAAGGAAGCCGTCCTTTGTTCCTCCCCCGAGAAGATTAAGTTTTTCAAATTTCTTGCCCGTGCAGTCGCTGATTTGCTCAAGAGCATATCTGTACTTGAGTGCAAGGCTCTCGTAAATGGTTCTGACAGCTTCGCCTACTGTTTCGGGCTTTTTCTGTCCCGTTTTTTCGCAATAGGACTTAATCTTATCGGTAAGATTATCGTGCCTTGAAAGTTCGGGAGCGTCGGGGTCGATAAAGAATTTGAACGGCTGACTTTCTCTTGCCATACATTCTAAATCATTGTAACTGTACTTATGTCCCTGCTCGGCGAGGTTTCGCTTTAGTTCCTGAATCAGCCAAAGGCCGCTGATATTTTTGAGATAGTCGATTTTACCGTTTGCACCGAGTTCGTTTGAGAGTTCGAGAGCATTGCTCTTGTCGGTGAGAATAGGTTCGTCGAGTTCACATCCGATAAGTGACCATGTTCCGCAGGAGAGAAATGCGTTGTTATTTTCAACGCTTGGCATTGCCGCAACGGCACATTGTGTATCGTGACCTGCCACGGTAATAACCTTAATTCCTTTATATTCTCCGAGCACGGTTGACGGCTCGGCAAGCGGAGAAAATTTTGACTCGTCTATGTCGAATTTTTCTGTTATTTCACTGCACCATTTCTTTTTGCTCGGTGAGAGCATTTGAGATGTGGAGGCAATGGTGTATTCGCTTACGCTGTTACCTGTGAGCAGATAGCCGAAAAGGTCGGGCATAAATACAATTTTGTCTGCCTTTTCGAGATTATCGTCAGATATAAGTTGAAACAGTGTGTTGATGCCCATTATCTGATTTCCCGTAAGGCGATAAAGTTCATTTAAGTCTTGCTTTTTTGCGGCTTTTTCCACTGCACCCTCGGTGCGGCAGTCACGGTAATGGTACGGAAGATTGATGAGTTTTCCGTCTTTATCGAGCAGTCCGTAGTCAACGCCCCAGGTGTCAAACGCAAGGGAGTCAACCTTTCCTGCTTTTTCCACAGCTTTTTTGATTTCGGCTAAAATCATATTTACATCGTGATGAATGTGACCGTTTTCTTTTACAGGGATATTATCAAAACGGTGGATTTCCTCATATGATATTTTTTCTCCGTCAAAGACAGCTTTAATGGCTCTGCCCGACGATGCGCCGAAGTCGAAGGCTAAAACGGTTTTCAAATTACCACTCCTTTTTTAAGCAAAATATTTGCATAAAGAGCGGTTTCGCCCGTTGCGATGATTACGCTTGCTCCCTTTGCTCTCTCATAAAATGCGAATCGTTCAATGTATTCTATATCGTGGTGGTTGGGCTCGTGCTTATTAAGCAGTTCGTTATATTTGTCCCAAATGGGAGTTTCAACATTGTCGCCCGGAACGACCTGCATTAAGCCTACCGGTTTTTCGCTGTATGTATCAAGGGGAAAAAGTTGCAGTACGGCGTCCAAAATTTCGGGCACTCCGTGACCGTCGGCACGGATAACTACGGCATTTTTTCCTATCGATTCGCACGGAAAGTTTCCGTCTGCGATAACAAGTTCGTCGCCGTGACCCATTTTTGACAGTTCGCAAAGAAGTTGCGGCGAAATGATTGAGGGAATACCCTTTAGCATAGGTCAGTCCTCCTTTTTGTGAAGAATTTCGTCCTCCGGATTATATACCTTATATCCCGGATGTCTGCCTGTAACTCTGTAATAGCCTCTGAGGTCGATAAGTTTTTGAATGTTCTCGGGGCTGATGTCGTGGCTTCCGCCGAGAATTACTGCGTTAATCGTAATTTTTGCCCAAAGTTCAAGGCTCTCCATTCTGTAAAAAGCGGTGATAACATCGCTGCCTACTGCGAGTGCGCCGTGGTTTTCGAGGAGCATTACATCGTGCTCTTCAAGGTACGGTTCGATAGCGTTGGGAACTTCAACTGTTGACGGGGTACCGTACGGAGTAAGCGGAACGCTTCCGATTACGGCAACGTCTTCTATCATATTATACATATCCATTGCCTTGTGAGCCACAGCGAAGCCTGTTGCTCCCGGCGGGTGTGCGTGGATAACGCTGAATACATCCGGTCTTTTCTCGTAGCATTTGAGGTGCATTTTGATTTCGCTCGACGGACGGTAGCCCTCGGCAGCCTCCAAAACATTACCCTCTGAGTCGATGAGAATAAGTTTTTCGGGTGTGATGAATGATTTGCTGATTCCCGTAGGTGTTGCGAGGATGTTTCCGTCCTCAAGTTTTACGCTGACATTTCCGTCATTTGCCGCAACCCAGCCGAGTTGCCACATTTTATGGCAGACATCGCAGATTTGCGCCTTTACTTCATTAATGTCTTGCATGGTAAACCTCCTGAATTAAACTGTTGACTGACAGTTATTTTTATTTTATAATTGTATTATATTTAATTATAAGATAACTTTCTTGGTGGATATAGCCAAAATAATATGACAATATTCACTTTTTCGGTGACTTTAATGAATTACAGTAATTTATACGAAAGCAAAAAGAGGGGAACTTTTGATTTTCCGATTGAACTTTATTATGTAGACTCTCTTACTCCGAGGTATGAGATGCCGCTTCACTGGCATTTGGAGTACGAACTTATCACGGTGCTCAGAGGCAGTTTTGAACTTTCTCTCGACGGCAAAAAGACTGTGATGTACCCGGGCGACTGTGCTTTTATCAACGGCGGAGTGGTGCACGGCGGAATACCCGACGACTGCATATACGAATGTCTTGTATTTGATTTGCAGGCGTTTTTGCATAATATGCCAGTGCGTTCAAAGAGTCTTGCCGCATTTTTGTCCGACACTTCGGGTATAACAGGGGTGTATAAAAGCGGCAGCGTTACCGCTCAAACCGTGGACAAAATCTTTGACTCCATGGAATGCGAACGCAGGGGTTACGAACTTGTTACCGTCGGGCTTATGTGGCAACTTCTCGGTGAATTCGCTTCGTCCTCGGCTCAAAATGTTTCGGGCACAAAAAGTACCGATCAAATCTCACGGCTGAAAAATGTTCTCTCCTTTATTCATAAAAACATAGACCGCCATATCTCCCTTGACGAACTTGCCGAGACGGCGGGTATGTCGCCTAAATATTTTTGCAGGGTGTTTAAGGATTTGACGGGCAAGCGACCGATAGAATATCTTAATTATTACCGAATAGAATCGGCGTGCGAAATGCTGACCCTGACAGACGAATCGGTTACGGAAATCGCTATGAACTGCGGTTTTGACGATATGAGTTATTTTTCAAAAACCTTTGCACGCTATAAGGGATTGAGCCCTAACAAATTCAGAAAGCAAAATAATTGATTGACACCGCCGTGCTATTTTATTATACTAGATAAGATAGAGTAAATTTATAAAAATCCGAATATATCCTGTTCGGAGAGGAAAGGTAACGCTATGGATAAGAAATATCTTACGCTAAAGGAACGCATTTGCTTTACTGTCGGCGCATTCGGCAGATCGGGTATTTATACTCTTATGTCGATGTTTACTCTCGTTTTCTTCCAAAACGGAGCAGGCTTGACCTTAAAGCAGGGCACAACGATTATTTTAATCGGCAGAATTTTTGATGCACTTAACGACCCCGTTATGGGTATGATTGTTGACAGAACGAAGTCGAGATGGGGAAAGATGAGGCCTTATCTTCTCTTTTCTCCGATACCCATTGCGATAAGTACGATACTTTTATTTACCGCTCCGTTTGAGGACGGCTCGGGCAAGGCTTTCGTTTGGGCACTTGTTACATACATTCTTTGGGGCGTTTGTTTTACCGTGCAGGATGTTCCGTTCTGGGGACTCTCATCGGTTATCACTCCGCTTGAAAGCGAGAGAACTTCATTTATTTCAACCGCACGTCTCGGTTCAACATTTGGCGGAATTCTCCCGGCTCTCGTTGTTCCGATTTTATATCAGAGCAATATGGGATACCAAAAGGGATTTTTCATATCGGCTGTTATTTTCGCATTCCTCGGTTGCGGACTTTCGATTTTGATATTCTTCGTATCAAAAGAGCGTGTGCCTAAGATGGACCATACTCCGTCGTTTAAGGAGACCTTTGTCGTGCTCGGCAAGGATAAACTTCTCATCATTGTTATTTTTGCCGCAATTCTAGGCTCGACCATGGTTACCGCAAATCAGTGCGCCGACTATATAGGCAATTATCTTGTTATTCAAAATCACACCGATTTCAGCCAAATCTTCTCCGCCACGGGCGAACTGCTCAGCGGCGTTGACGCTGCAAAGGCTTATGATTTCTGGATTCCGCGTGGAACGATAGTAACCACTCTCACCGTTGCAATCGGTGTGGGCATGGTACCTGCAATGGCAATTTTCCCGGTACTCAGAAAGAAGCTGTCGTTAAAGCAGATTTATATTTATTCCGCTGTATTCGGACTTGTTGTTCATGCACTTTGCTATGTTGTTTTCTCGAGAGACGTAACGAGCGTAAATATTTATATACTTTGGGTATTCCTCTTTCTTATGGGCTTGCCGCTGGGAATATATAATGTTATCACCTATGCGCTCATTGCCGATGCGGTTGACTATATGGAGTGGAAAACGGGCGAGCGTCACGAGGGTGTTTGTTTCTCGTTCCAGACCTTCCTTTCAAAGGTTAATGCCGCAGTTGCCACCTTTGTATTCGGTCAGATTCTTGACAGAACAGACTTCAAGCCTGTTGATAAATCGCTTGTCGATGTAGCAGGCAGACAGATTTTCTTTGAGCAGTCCCATGATACTCAACTTATGCTTTTGGCACTCGTAACCATCGTGCCTGCCGTAGGCTTTTTGCTTACTATAATTCCTATGCTCTTTAACGATTATACCGGAAAGACTAAGGAAAATGCTCAGAAAGAATTGGAAGAACAGCGTATCGCAAAGATGCACACCACCGAGTCATAAAACAGTTTAATATTATTGATATAATAAAAACGCTTCGGAACAATCGTTCTCGAAGCGTTTTTGTATGTCTTTAATTTTGCTATTTGATAAAAGTTAATTATAATGCCTTTTTGATAGCGGCAAGAAGTTCGTCATATTCTTCATATGCGGGAATGTCGGGGTAATCTCTCTTTATCGCCTCGGTGGACTTAAAGAGGAAGCCTGCCTTGCTCGCCTGAATCATACCCAAATCGTTGAAACTGTCGCCGCTTGCGATTGTGTCAAATCCGCAGGACTGAAGTGCCTTAACGGTAGTGAGTTTCGACTGGGGGCAACGCATTTTGAAGCCTGTGATTTCTCCGCTTTCGCTGACTTTCAGACTGTTGCAGAATATTGTCGGCCAATCAAGTTTTTTCATAAGTGGAGCGGCAAACTGCTCAAAGGTGTCGGAGAGGATGATTACCTGAGTGATGGTGCGAAGTTCGTCCAAAAACTCCTTTGCACCCGGCATAAGGTCAATCTTTGCGATTACATCCTGAATTTCCTTTAGTCCGAGGCCGTGCTCTTTAAGAATTTTGATTCTGTAATTCATCAGCTTGTCATAGTCCGGCTCGTCACGGGTGGTGAGTTTAAGTTCCTCGATACCTGTTTCTTTTGCAAAGGCTATCCAAATTTCCGGTACGAGAACGCCTTCCATATCTAAGCATACAATATTCATCTGTTTTTCCTCCGAGAGATTTTAGTATTTAATAGGGGTTGAATCAAGGTATTTGTTTACCATAAGTGCTACTTTGAATACGATAGCGTCGTCAAATTCTCTAAGGTCAAGACCCGTCAACTTTTTAATTTTCTCGAGTCTGTAAACGAGAGTGTTACGGTGAACAAAAAGTTTTCTCGATGTCTCGGAAACATTAAGATTGTTTTCAAAGAATTTTTGAATTGTAAAGAGAGTTTCCTGGTCGAGCGAATCAATGCTGCCTTTCTTAAATACTTCCTTTAAGAACATCTCGCAGAGAGTGGTCGGAAGTTGGTAGATAAGTCTTGCGATACCGAGGTTGTCATAATTTACGATAGGACGCTCGTTGTCGAATACCTTGCCTACTTCCAGAGCAACTTGTGCTTCCTTAAAACTGCGTGCAAGCTCTTTGATGCCTGTAATGCAGGTACCGATACCTACCACAACCTTGCAGTAGAACTCGGTCGAAAGAGTGTCGCAGATGGATTGCGCCAGTTTTTCGAGTCCTTTTGAGTCAACATTCGGGCGAACTTCTTTAATCAGAGCAATGTCGGTTTCGTTAATGTTGATTACGAAATCTTTGGTCTTGTCGGGGAAGAAGTTTTGTATTACATCATATGCGGAAACATCGGTGTGCTCCTCTACACGGATGATGAAAACGACTCTCGTAGCATCGTTATTAAAACGAAGTTCACGGGATTTGATATAAATATCGCCCGGCAAAATATTGTCGAGGATTACATTTTTAATGAAATTCGAGCGGTCGAATTTTTCGTCATTGTTCTTCTTTATTTGCTCAAGAGCGACTGCGATAATGGAAACATATCTGCGGCTTGTCTCGTCCGTGCCGTCAACAAATACGGCATATTCGGGGTGAACAGAGTCACCGAATGCCTTGTAAGTGCAGGTATCAACGCTTACGTGCGCACCCGAAAAAACGCCTGCCGCAATAACTCCCTTGCGAACTTCGCCGATTAATCCGAGTTCACTGCACGAAATTATTGTTCCGCTCTCGTCAACTACTCCTATCGTTCTGTCTGTCGCCTCACGCATTTGGTTAATTATTCCCTGAAACAATCTGTTAGGCATATATACTCCTCCAAGTCAGTGCAAAATAAACTTGCACAAAAAAACATCAAATCTGTTGTATATATTATACAAGGGATTTGATGTTTTTGCAACCTTTTTGAAATATTTTTTTATAATTTTTGTGCTAATTGCATAACGTAACACATTTTATACTATATATTGTGTCGTGAAAAATAACCGTATACTATTTTGCAACTATTGATTTAAGTTCGTTTTCATCGATGTATCTGCTTTCGCCCGATTTGAGTGTCTTATCGAGCGGTAAATTTCCCATCTTTGTACGCTTTAGTTCAACTACGGTTATGCCGTGCTTTTTGAACATACGCTTAACCTGATGATAAAGTCCCTGCCTGAGAACAACTTCGGCAATCGTGCACTCATTGTTGAGCGGGGTTATTTCCGCTTCGAGCAGTTTTTCACCGCCGAGCGTCATTCCCGACTTAAAATCGTTTATTACATCATCGTCAAACGGAGTGTCCAGTTTTGCCGTATAGGTCTTGTCTATATGGTGCGAGGGGGAGAGTATGTCGTGTGCAAAGGCTCCGTCATCGGTAATGAGCACAAATCCCGTTGTGTCCTTGTCGAGCCTGCCGGCAGGGAAAAGTCCTTTTCTTTTCATCTCATCAGGCAAAAGGTCAATTACGGTTTTGTCGCCCTTGCCCTCGCTCGCTGAGATAACGCCCTTTGGCTTGTTCATCATAATGTAGACAAAATCTCTGCGTTCTATTTCCTTGCCGCCTGCCGAGATTTTATCATCATCGGAGCACTTAAAATCAACGGATTTGATAACCGCCCCGTTTACGCAGACCTCGCCGTTTTTTATCATCGCCTTTGCCTGTGTGCGTGAAATATTAAGTTGCTTTGCCGTTATTTTATCAAGTCTTGTCATTAAGTGCCACCAAAAATCCGTTGTCGGCAGAGGTGTCGCATAAATCCGCTCCGATTAACATTCCGTCATAAACTATCAGGTTTGCTATAACATTGTCATTATCTTTATAGTTCGTTATGTTATAGGTATACATAACGGCGGTCTTGCCCTTATAATCGGTTAAATCAAAGTTCTGCTGTTTTTGGATTTCGTTATATTTGTTGTATACATCGTTAAACTGCTCGGGAATGATTATCTCCTTAGATTCCTCCTTGCTGTCCGTTTTGAGGTCGAAGGAATTTATGTAGTCCACTCTTTCCTGTGTGGTTGAGCATCTTATTCCCTCGCTTTTGGAGGCGGGCTTTGCCGGGTGGTTCGTTAAAAATGTAATCAGCACCACCACAATACCGGTCAAAAGGAGTATAAGCCCGAAAATCTGTTTTGAATTCATCTTAAAAGTAAACATTCGCATTTTTATCACCGTTAGATTATATGCAAAGTGTTTACCTTTAATTACAGTTATAATAATTTTATGATACGGAATTTACCAGAGCATTTAATACTTTTCTTGCTACGGGACCGGCAACCTGTGAACCCGAGTTTCCGTTTTCTATCGTTACGACAAATGCGTAGGGATGATCGTCGTCGTCCATAAATCCCGTGAACCACGCAATGTTATGTGCGTCCACATCATCTATCTGTGCCGTACCCGATTTTGCGCAGAGGTTTAATCCCTTGTAATTATATTCGCCGTAATGCTCGGTTACATTGTATCTCATCATCTTTTTCATTGTGTCGGCAACTTCCTGCGGCATAAGAGACGATTGGTTGTGCGGCAGAGTGATTTTAAGTGACTTGCCTGTCTGGTTTGCAAGCGACTGAACAAGGTTGAATGACGGAGCGTTTCCGCCGTTTGCGATAGCCGATACAACCCTCAGCATTGTAACCGGTGCGATTCTTGTATTGCCCTGACCGATACCGGTCCAGCCTAAGAGGTCCGCACTCATCTTGTTACTTTCGTCATCAAAGACGCCGCTGTAACATCTGATTGCTCCGCTGATTACAACGCTTGAATCTATACCGAGTTCTTTTGCCGTCTTTGTCAGTTTGTCCTGACCGAGTTCTATTGCTATTTGGGCAAAGGTTGCGTTACATGACTTAGCCAGTGCGTCATTAAAATTAATGTGACTGCCGTGGTTTGCGTTGCATTCGATTGCGATACCCTCACTCGGCTGATATTTTCCGTTACAAACCCATGTGCGCTCGTCTATGTCCGATATGTTCTCTATTGCACATATTGCGGTTATCAGTTTGAATGTGGAGCCCGGCACATAGGAGGCGTCGGTAAAACGGTTAATGTAAACGCCTTCGTATTTTTCGCTTGTGTCGAGGTTGTCGGGTACATTTTCAACATCGTAACTCGGAGAGGAAACCTCGCAGATTATGTCGCCGGTTTTGTAATTTACTATGCCGATTGTGCCCTTTCTGCCGTTCAGAGCCTCGTATGCGATGTTGTTAATATCCTTGTCTATGGTAAGGCGCAAATCGTTTCCTTTGCCGTAGCGTTCTATGTTGTATACTCCGAAAAGGAGATTATATCCCGTAAGCCTTGCGGAATATACGGACTGCACGCCGTTTGATATGAAATTTCTCGGGTCGCCCACAACATGGAGTGTTGATTTCCTTGTGGTTTGGTCGTCTGCATAGACTCTTTCGCCGTTCTTTGTTTGAACGAGAGCATCGCCGTCTTTGTCGTAAATCGTACCTGCGCCTATGAGTTCTCCGTCGCTGTATACGTGACTGTTAAAGCGTTTCATTACCCATGTGTCGCTGTTGTTTACGAGCGATACGGTCATAAACACAATGCCTACAATAAACGCAAGTGAAAGAATTAAAAGAAAAATTCCTCTTTTGGTTATCATTTTCATTTCTTCTTTGCACCTCCGAGATAATTATAGGTACGCACATCCGACGCCTTGATAAAGGCGAGCACCATCCAGCACGAAATCATACTCGAGCCGCCCTGACTGATGAACGGAAGCGTAACGCCCGTAAGCGGAAGAATGTCGGTAATACCGAAAATATTCAGCGCCGTCTGAAACAGGAGCATTCCTGCCGCCGCAATGGAGGCAATTGAGTAGAAAGTGCTGCGTGCGGCTATGCTGTTTACAAGTGCAGAAATGGCTATGCATACAAAACTGAGCACTACTATAATGCCGAAAATGTAGCCCCATTCCTCACAGATAACGCCGAAGATAAGGTCGTTTGTACTTTCGCCGATATAACGAATATTGCCGTTTCCTATTCCGAGACCGAGCAGACCGCCGCTTGCCATTCCGACAAGAACCCTCGTTTGCTGATAGCCCGAGTTGTTGAAATTGTCAGCCTCCCAAATGTGACGGTATACGGCAAATCTGCGTGCAACATAACTTTTGTATTTGAGCACGATTGCGCCGCCCATTACCGCAGACGCAACGGCGAGCACAACGGTTTTTATGTCGCCTGAGTTCATAAATGCGAGAATGAGAAATGTAACAAAGAATATGAGCGCAGTGCCCAAGTCCTTTATTATAATCAGTGAGCCGACCACTGCCATGGAAAAGGCAATGAAAGCAATAATATTCTTTGAAGTTTGAATTTTTTCCAGCGTTGCCGAGCCGACAAAGATGAATGCTATTTTTACAAATTCGCTCGGTTGAACGGTAAAGCCGCCTATTTCAATCCAGTTTCTTGCGCCCATATGAGTTTTTGCTATGAGAAGATTTACGGCAAGCAACAGCAGTGCACCGACGGCTACGAATATTCTTATCTTCATACAGAAATCCGTATGTCCCATAAGAAATACCATAAATATGAAACCGAGCAGCCCTGCGAGCAGCATAATGTACTGCTTGAGTCCCTGGGAGGCATTTTGACTTCCTACTGCTACTATGCCCACTCCGCTCAGAAAGAACGCTATTATTTCAAGCTCAAAGTTTCTTCTGTGAAAAGCGTTGTAAAAAAATATGAGATATGCCCATTCGGTTACTATTAGGAGCAGTATTGCTATGAGTACCTTTACCTGAAATTCGTCCTTGCAGTTTGCGCCGACAAAGCCGGTCACAAGCTGAAATACGGAGAGAAAAGCCATCAGTGCAAAGTTATTTATAGGTCTTACTTTAATACGCTTTTTTGTTTTTTCGCCCATTGCTTTTTCTCCTTTTTATTTTTCGTAGAAGATGAACACCTTGTCGCCGAAGGTGAGCATATCCTCGTCAAAGATAAGTTGCGGCTCGTTTATATATCTGCCGTTTAATTTTGTTCCGTTGTGGCTGTCCAAATCCGCAATCGCCCAGCCCTTTGTGGTTTGGTAAATTCTTGCGTGGTGCGAACTTACCGTCTGCGACATGATCTGTATGTCTGCGTCGTTTCCTCTGCCGATGAGCACATCCTGCTTTTTGAGGTAAACGGGTCGCCTTGTCTTTATGTCAACGAGCACGCCGTATGCAATGCCGGAGTTTTGCACTTTGTTTCGTATTTCCTTTTTCGTGCTTGAGGACATTGCCTCGTCGCATATAAATTTCATCGGTATGTTTCCTATGGTGATAATGTCCTCGTTTTCTATTACTCGGCTGCCGTTAATTTTTTCACCGTTGACGAGAACGCCTATGGTTCTTGCCGAAGTGTCGGTTACCACCCAGTCTTTTCTCTTTTTTGCTATTACGGCATGAAATCTGCCGACCGTCGCAAAGGGGAGAACTATATCGTTTGCTTTACTCTTTCCGATAGAGGTTTCCCAGTGGGTGATTTCGCTTATTTCTCCGTCGTTTTCGTTAACGAGTTTTGCTAGTTTATGCACTCTCGGTCTGTTTCTGAAGAGTGAGATTATGCAGGTTGAAAGTATTATAAGCGCCGCAATAGGTGCGACAAATCTAAGTACGCTGATTATATATACCATACCGTCACGCCTTTCCGATTTTAATATCTACATTAATTCATTTTAAGTGTAATGTTTTTAATATAAAATGTCAAGTCACTTGAAATTAGTTTACACTTATTCTATAATGAAGAAAAACATAATTGATATGCGAGGGCTTATTATGGTAGAAAAATCATATTTCGGCGCACTTGATGACGGAACCGAAATCGACCTTTATAAAATTACAAATAAAAGCGGAGCGTATGTAAAACTGCAAACTCTCGGGGCAGGCATACAGTCGCTTTATGTGCCTGACAAAAACGGTGTTTTGTCGGATGTTGTGCTCGGTTTTGACAATCCGCAGGATTATACAGACCCCGACCACGGTTATCAGGGACTTGTTGTCGGCAGATGGGCAAACAGAATCCGTGACGCAAAATTTACTTTCAACGGCGAGGAATATCACACCCCGATAAATCAGGGCAGATGGACTCTTCACAGCGGAGGACGCTTCAGTTTTACTCCGTGGGAGGTTGAAGAAACAGGTGACGATTATGTTGTGTTTAAGCGTTTTTCTCCCGATTTGGAGGACGGTTTCGGCGGTAATTTCACTATGAGAGTCAAGTATACCTTTACAGAGGATAATACATTGAGGCTCGAATATATGATTATGTCCGACAAGGATACCGTTGCCAATCCGACCAACCATTCATATTTTAATCTCAGCGGAAATGATGACGAAATTATTGACAGCCATTACCTTATGATTAATGCAGATTACTTTACCGAGACGGACGATGACCAACTCCCGACCGGCGAACTCGGCGAGCTTAAAGGCACTATGATGGACTTTTCGACAATGCACAAAATCGGCGAGCACATCAACGAACCGTTCAGAGCGGTTATCGACGGCGTCGGATATGATAACAATTACTGCCTGCGTAAAAAGGATTTTACCATGCAGCAGGCGGCTGTTCTTGAGCACAGGGGCAGCGGCAGAAGACTTGAAGTTTATACCGATTTGCCGGGCATACAACTTTACTGCGGCGGTTGGCTCGATAAGAATTACACCGCAGGCAAGGGCACTAATGTCGTTAAATACCGCAGGGGTGCGGCACTTGAAACTCAGTTTTATCCCGATACGGTAAATCACCAGGATGTTTTCCCCGCAAGATTTGTAAAAGCAAACGAAGAATTTAAGACTGTAACGGAGTTCAGATTTTCCGTTATTGACTGAGATTTAATTCGGTAACAAAAATACATCTTCTTCATAGTATGGATTGAAGTACACCGATGGGTGGCTTACAATATTATGAAGGAGATTTTTTTATGGCTGATAATCCTATTATCCAACCCGGCGTCGGCAAAATAAATGAAGCGGTTTGTATTGACACAAAGCGAATTTATGACAGTTGCGTCAGCAAGGACTGCTTGGAAAATTTAAGAGTTACATTTTTTGCCTCCAGTCAGAGATTAATAGACGAGGCTTCGTCGGTTAAATGCAGAAGTTGCAAGATAAGTGCAGTCAGCATAGATGTTGATGAGGTACCGTTTAACAAAGGCTTTTACAGTGCCGATGTGCATTTCTACTTTATGCTTCAGTTCGACTGTTATTCGACACCGTGTACCACTCCGCAAATTGCCTGCGGATATACCGATTTTAATAAAAAGTGTATCCTCTACGGCTCAGAGGGTAATGTGAAAATTTTTACATCAAATCTTTCGGACAAAAAGACCGATTGTCCCGAAGCACCTCAGTATTCCAATCCTACCGCTAAAGTTCAGGCAGTTGACCCTGTTGTGCTTTCGTGCGATTTGGTCGATACCTGCGATTGCCCTGTTCCGCTTTGCACCGTATTTCCGCAGAGCATAATTCAAGGTTCGCAAGAGGGTGCGATTCCGCTTGCCTCCAGTCGTGCGGTTCTCGTTACTCTCGGGCTCTTCTCAATTATTCAGATGGAAAGAGATGTCCAGATGACCATACCTGCATATGATTTCTGCATTCCGGACAGAGAATGCTCATGCTCGACTCAGGATCCGTGTACCGCATTCCAGAGTATAGAGTTCCCGGTAGAGCAGTTCTTCCCTCCCGAGAGAGAAAATTGCGATTGTCCGTGTAACCCAAACGCATAAATTTTCTGCCACTCCGTTTTGGATAACGGGGTGGCTTTTATTTTACGGTAAAATAAAAAGGCACTCCGAAAGGAGTGCCTTTGATTGAGAAATAATTATCTCTTTGAGAACCGCAGGAGCAAAGAGATATGTTACTCATTCAAATCATAACCACCAGTTTAACTGGCGGTTATGATTTATATTTAGAATTTAAGTATTATATCATTTGTCGGTAAATTGATGTATTATAGTTTGCTGTTTTCAATAGTTGAGTTGAGCTTTATTCCGTTACTGTCGATTGACCAACTATCGCCTAAATTAATAACAGAAGAATCAGCTAATTGATTTTCTTCAATAGAATAAACATTAGGAAATGCAGCCTTTACCCCGACGCAATTAACTCCGTTATTCAAATAGTAACAATTTTGCGGCTCAGGAGCATTCGAGAAGAAGTCGCATATAATTGCTCCGCTTTGATTTGTCCCGTTTATGCTACCTGTGTTTATGTAGTTGTAAAGCGGTGCCAAATAACAACCTCCGCCTTGAATACCTCCAGCTTTGACACCTGAAATCGAAGCGAAATTTCCGCAATCACTTAAATCATAATCTTTTACAGTGTATCCGATAATGCCTCCTGTATATTCACAATTTTCGGATATAATTGAACCATAATTAGCACAAGAATTTATAGATGCCATACGACCGTGACCAACAATTTTCGTGTAACCTTTTGTATAATAGCCATTTGCTCCGATTATACCACCGCAAATGAAGTTTTCTCGATAACCGGCATTTTCTTCGTTATCTTTTGCAATAGGACAATCTATATTTATTTGACCGTAGTTGTCGCAAGACCTGATATCGCCGTAGCCTTCTCCGAGTATTCCACCGATTTTTGAACCTCTCCAGCCCGCTTCTTCACTTTTAACACAAATGTTGCCTTTATTTACTGCATTTAACAATTCAAATGCGGGAAAGTCTTCATCAGATGAATTTTGTTGCACAATACTGCCTATGATTCCACCTACACTATCACAGCCTTTTTCATCATAATAGATTTTTGCTTCATTTACAATATTAGACATTGTGACAGTGGCAGTTTTACATCCGGGTTCAACGACGCCTGCAATAGTACCAAATTCCGTTCCGCAGGTATGATGTATTTCGCCTTTGATTTTGATATTTGTTATTTTAGATAAAGCGCTTTCGGAATAGCTTGTTGTTATACAATTTGCCAAAACACCAACACCGTTTGTCCAAGTTCCGTCATCTCTCACATATGTTGTTTTGCTTATGTTAGCAGAAATATTTATGTTGGATATTACAGCGTTTGTTGTTGTATCAAAAAAGCCGTTTTCAAAATGGTAGTTTTGAATTTCGTAATTGTTACCGTCAAATGTTCCTTGAAAATTTATTCCGTCCCAATCATCAATATTGCTCATATCAATATCATTCATAAGTATATATTGACCTGTACTTGAATTTCTTAGATAATCAAAATCTTCTACGGTATATATGCCTATGTAACCTTCAGGAACGGTTTCATTGTGTAAAGTAGTTTCCTCTGTTATATTGTTATCGGCATTATCTTGAATCGGTTCACTTATATCTCCGGTGCACCCGGAAAAAGCAACGATTACAAATAATAATGATAAAAACAAATAAAAGTTTCTCTTCATTTATAATCACCTCATTAGCAGTATAACCTAATACAGGTTAAAAGTCAATAACCTGTATTAGGTTAATTTATAATCACTCTTGAGGTGATGGATATGTATAACCGTATTCGTGATTTACGGGAAGACCAAGACTTAAATCAAACTCAGGTAGCAAAAATGCTTGGAATGTCTCAAACGGGATATTCAAAATATGAGACGGGTGAAAATGATATTCCGACAATTATTCTTATAAAGCTCGCAGATTTTTATGAGGTTTCTGTCGATTACCTTCTTAATCGAACCGACAATAAAAGAATGAACAAATAATTAAGGTATCAGCTTTTGCTGTAATATAAAAAGAAAAACAACGCTTCCGTAATGAAAGCGTTGTTGAATGAAATAATGTAATTATCTCTTGCTGAATTGTGGTGCACGACGGACTTCGTTGCTTCGCAACAGTCCGTGTTTTATATTATCCGTTCGCTCTGCTGTGCAAACCGCTCACGATGATATAGTGCTGCTCGTCGTGCAAAAGAAAAAGGCACTCCATAAGGAATGCCTTTGATTGAGAAATAATTATCTCTTTGAGAACTGTGGTGCACGACGAGCAGCCTTGAGACCATACTTCTTTCTTTCTTTCATACGAGGGTCACGAGTAAGGAATCCTGCCTTCTTGAGTGCGGGGCGAAGGTTTTCGTCATACTGGAGAAGTGCTCTTGAAAGGCCGTGACGGATAGCACCTGCCTGACCTGATACACCGCCGCCGTTTACACGACATACGATGTCGAACTTCTCTGTTGTTTCTGTAAGAGTAAGCGGCTGACGAACAACGAGCTTTAAGGTCTCGAGACCAAAGTAATCGTCGATGTCTCTGCCGTTGATGATGATTTTGCCTGTGCCGGCATAAACACGAACACGAGCAACAGACTCTTTACGTCTGCCTGTTCCGTAGAAATAAGGATTTGATTCGTACATATTAAATTACCTCCTTATGCTTCGTAAGCAACAGGCTTTTGAGCCTCGTGCTTGTGGTCTGCGTTCTTATAAATCTTACATCTGGTGAGTTGCTTTCTGCCGAGAGTTGTGTCGGGAATCATACCCTTTACAGCAAGCTCCATAGCAAAGTCGCTCTTTTCCTTCATAAGAGTGCCGTACTTAATTTCCTTAAGGTTTCCGATATAACCGCTGTGATGCTGATAGAGCTTCTTGTTGAGTTTATCGCCTGTAAGTACAGCCTTGTCTGTGTTAATGATGATAACGAAATCGCCGCAATCTACATTTGGCATAAAGATTGGCTTATGCTTACCTCTGAGAAGTGCAGCAGCCTGAGCAGCAACACGGCCGAGCGGCTTGTCTGCTGCATCAATAATATACCATGAACGCTCGATGTCGTCTGCTTTTGGCATAAATGTTGACATAGTCTTTTCCTCCGAATAATTTATTTTTATTGCTTTGGTATAATATCATAAGAAATAAAAATAGTCAACACTTAATTTCAAATAATTTGTACTTGCTCGTGTTTTCTCGTTTTATCTCATTTAATCATATAAAAATCTGATTTATTATTTATGAATAAAATTATTTCCGATACATTTATATATGCGTGAACAACTACGTGTGAAAAAGTTTTTTGAAAAAACACTAGAAAACCTATTGACATACTAGGCATTGTGTGATATTATGATGACAACGAAAGCAGACGACAGTAGATTATCGCTTACGACAACGGTAAATGATCGCCTACTTAACATATTAATAATTTGAAAGAGGTAACTAATTATGGCACTTTATCAGTCAGTAGCCGACACAATCGGCAACACTCCGTTGGTAAGAATTAAAAATTTTGAAAAGGCAAATGACCTTGAGGCTAATGTTTATGCAAAGCTTGAGTATTTCAATCCGGCAGGTTCCGTTAAAGACAGAATCGCAAAGGCAATCATAGATGACGCTGTTGCAACAGGTAAACTTAAAGAGGGCGCAACCATTATTGAGCCGACTTCGGGCAATACCGGTATAGGTATTTCATCATATGCCGCTGCAAAAGGCTTTAAGGTAATAATTACAATGCCTGAGTCGATGAGCGTAGAACGCAGAAATCTTATGAAAGCATACGGCGCAGAACTTGTACTTACAGACGCTTCTCAGGGTATGAAAGGCGCTATTGCAAAGGCTAAGGAACTCCACGAGCAAACCCCGAATTCAATCATCGCAGGTCAGTTTGAAAATCCTGTAAACCCAAAGGCACATTACGAGACCACAGGCCCCGAAATTTACAGAGACCTTGACGGCAAGGTAGATATTTTCATCGCAGGTGTAGGTACGGGCGGAACAGTATCGGGCGTCGGCAAGTATCTTAAGGAGCAGAATCCCGATGTTCAGATTATCGCTCTTGAACCCGAAACTTCTCCCGTTTTGACAACAGGCAAGGGCGGCGCACATAAGATTCAGGGTATCGGCGCAGGCTTTGTACCGGATACTCTTGATACGAAGGTATATAACGAAGTTATCACAGTCCCTAACGAGGCCGCATTTGAATTCGGCTCGGCATTTCCGGGACAGGAGGGTGCTCTCGTAGGTATCAGTTCGGGCGCTGCTCTTTGGGCTGCCGCACAGGTAGCAAAGAGACCCGAGAATAAGGGCAAGAACATTGTTGTTCTTCTTCCCGACAGCGGTGACAGATATCTCTCTACTCCGATGCTTGCAAAATAATAAGCATAAACTGAAATAATATACATCAAGAAGCCGTTTTGTCACTTTTGACAGAGCGGCTTTTTTGTCGAAAAATTGTTGATATATTGCACTCGGATTATAAATTTATTGCAATGTGATTAAATCCGTTATATAATACATAGTTGTTGTGAATAATCAATATATAATGTTTTATATAAAGAGGTAAAATATGTCAAAGAATATGATTATCGGTCAGTCCGGCGGACCGACGGCGGTTATTAACGCCAGCCTTGCTGGAGCAATAGAGTATGCGTTTAATCATACGGATATTGAAACCGTTTACGGAATGGTGCACGGAGTTCAGGGACTGCTTGAGGATAATATTATCAATCTTACCGAGCATTTCGGCAACAAGCCGTCGAGGCTTAACAGACTGCGTATGACTCCCGCAATGTTTCTCGGTTCATGCAGATTTAAGTTGTCGAATGATGAGGAGCAGTACGAGAAAATTATCAATGCTCTGAAGAAGTATAATATCGGCTATTTCTTTTATATCGGCGGAAATGACTCCATGGATACCGTGGAGAAACTTTCAAGATATGTTGCAGAAAATAATATAGATATTAAAGTAATGGGTATTCCAAAGACAATAGATAACGACCTTATGGGAATCGACCATTCGCCCGGATTTGCCAGTGCGGCAAAATATGTTGCCCTTGCGGTAAGAAATGTAACCTATGACACGGCTATTTACAGCATTAAATCCGTTCATATTATTGAGGCTATGGGCAGAGACGCAGGCTGGCTCGCCGCTTCGAGCGTGCTTGCACGAGACAGCAAGAATGTCGCTCCGCACCTTATTTATGTTCCCGAGGTCGCTTTTTCGGTAGACAAATTTGTCAGTGATGTTAAGGCAAAACTTGAGGAATATAACTCGGTAATCGTTGTTGTAAGCGAGGGCATACGAGACGAAAACGGTGAGTATATTTCCGCAAAAAGCGATAAACTTGATAAGTTCGGTCACGCAATGCTCAGCGGAACGGGCGCTTACCTTAAGGAAGTGGTAGAGGAGCAAATCGGCTGTAAAGTAAGGTCGCTGGAACTCTCCGTTCTTCAAAGAAGTGCAGGTCATACGGCTTCTCTTACCGATATTACCGAGGCTGAAAATCTCGGTATGGTTGCCGTAAAAGCGGCTGTTGCGGGAAAGAGCGGTGAATTTTCCACGCTCAGGAGAATTTCCAATAATCCGTATTCTGTTGAATATTACACGGAGAGGGTAGGAGTTGTCGCAAATGCGGAAAAAACGATTCCACGCAATTGGCTTAACGCAGAGGGAAACGATGTAACGCCGGAAATGGTTGAGTATCTCAAGCCGCTCGTAAGAGGAGTTCCGCAGATTCCGTATCGCAACGGTTTGCCCGATTATGTAAATGTTTCTTATCTTGATAAAAAGAAGCAAAGGTATAACGATAATAAGGAAGAAAAGTGATGGCATATAAATTAAGAAAAGACCCTATTAATGAAATACCAAAGGCTCAATTCATATTTTGGATAATCGTAAGAATAAGTATGATTATATGCGCCATATACAGTTTTGTAACGGGCGATGTCGTTATGGGATTTGAAAGCATATTTTGTTTTATCTTTTCTCATTTGTGGGATATGTTTCAGGTCTTCGGTCATACAAGTTTTATTATTGAGGTTCCGCCGCTTAGCCAGACTATGCTCAATTTGATTATTTTTATAGGCATAGTGTTCGGCTCATACATGGGGCTTTTTGATAAAATAAGTTGGTTTGATAATTTTATGCATATTCTGTCGGGCTTTGTGTGTGCTGTTTTCGGATATGACTTTGCCTGCATTATCCAGCGAAAAAAAGGGCAATGCGCCGCAACTCTTGCGGCATTGTTCAGCATAATGTTTGCACTGTCGATTGCCGTAGGTTGGGAATTTTATGAATTTCTTATGGATACTTTGCACGGCACAAATCTTCAACTGTCAGAATACGGAAACGAAACCGCAATGATTGACATTTCAAAATATCATAATGAATACGGCTATCTCGGTTTGGTTGATACCATGACCGATATGATGATGAATGCCGTCGGCGGTCTTGCGGGCATGATATTTATGATTGTGCTCAGAAACAGAAAAAAGAAGTCGAAATAATATGACCTCGACAGATAAAAAGAATTTACTTATCAATGAAATAAAAAAGTACAAAAGGGTTGCCGTTGCGTTTTCGGGCGGAGTTGACAGTACCTTTTTGCTTAAAATGTGCATAGATGCTTTGGGCAGTTCCAATGTCCTTGCGCTTACGGCTGACTGCTCGGCTTTTCCGAAAAGGGAACTTGACGAAACACACAGACTTTGCGCCGAAATGGGTGTAACGCATTTGAATATAAAAATTAATCAACTCCGAATTGACGGTTTTGTGAAAAATACTCCGCTTCGCTGTTATTATTGCAAAAGGGAGTTGATGTCACGGCTGATTAAAGCGGCGCAGGAAAAAGGTTTTGATACTGTTTTTGAGGGCAGTAATGCCGATGACGATAACGACTACCGTCCCGGAATGAGGGCGGTTAAGGAATTGGGCGTGCTCAGTCCGCTGAAAAATGCCGAACTCACTAAATCCGAAATAAGACGGCTGTCAAAAGCTCTCGGACTTTCCACATATTCTAAGCCGTCGCTTGCCTGTCTCGCTACCCGTATAGAATATGATGAAGAAATAACGGCGCAGAAACTCAAAATGACGGACGAGGCGGAGCAGGTGCTGTGCGACCTCGGCTTGACTCAGGTCAGAGTAAGAATGAATGATAATTCAGCCAGGATAGAAGTGCCGCTTGATGAGATGAAAACTGTTTTTGATAACGCAAAATACATAAATGACGCTCTTAAAAAAATCGGCTATGACTTCGTTTCCCTTGATTTGGAGGGATACAAAACAGGTAAGATGAATATTAATATCAATAATTGATAAAAAACAAAACGCAGAAGCATTTCACTTCTGCGTTATTTTTTTATAATGTTTTCTTCAGCACAAATACCAGCCATCCGTTGTTTTCGTGCCGCTCGATAACCTTGAAACCGTTTTGATTAAAGGAATAAAGAACTTCGTCCTCACGGTTCTCTATGATGCCGCCCGTGATGTAAACACCGTCATCTTTAAGAAATTTGCCGACCTCGGTGTTAAATTCCATAATTATGTCGGCAACGATATTTGCAACTACTATATCGAATTTACCGCTTACCTTATCGGAGAGGTTGCCCTGAACGGCGGTAAAGCGGTCTTCGGCGAAACCGTTTTGCTTTGCGTTTTCCTTGGCGGTCTTTACTGCAAGGCTGTCTATATCAACGCCGAGCGCATGCTTTGCACCGAGGAGAAGCGTTGCTATCGAGAGTATTCCCGAGCCGCAACCTATGTCCAAAACTTCGTCGCCGTTTTTAGCGTATCTTTCGAGTGTTTCCAGGCAAAGTCTTGTTGTCGGGTGTGAACCCGAGCCGAAAGCGAGTCCGGGCTCAATGTCGAGCACGGCTCTGCCGTCTGCGTCGTAATCGTCAATCCAAACGGGGCGAATGAGCAGTTTTTCTCCGATGGGCATTGGGTGAAAATACTGCTTCCAGTTATTCTGCCAGTCCTCCACCTTGCAGTCCGATACGGTTATCTCGTGCTCAATTCCTGATGCATTAAGACGTTCTTTAAGAAACGATACCGACTCCATCGGATTTTCTTCGGGGTTTATATAGATGTGGATTATGCCCTTTGTTCTGTCCTTTTTGAGCAGAGATTCCTCTATCAAATCAATGTGGGCAATCTCCATTGTTTCTTCTTCGAGTGCCGAATAGTCTTCAATGTATATGCCGTACGGCACCACCATATTTGCTATGTCACCGGCAGTGTCTATGTCCGCCGTGTTTACTTTTACCGATATTTCTGTCCAGCTGTCCTGATCGACTGCGTTGGTCATTCCCATAATGTTCTCCTTATTTTTCGAGGTTTACTCTGTGGTCTGCTTCGCCGAGCGAGTGGTTATACAGTTTTCTGTTGTCGAGTGCCCACTGTCTGTCGGTGAATTCGCCGCAGCCTACCGAGCCTACGGCATTTGTGATTTCGTAAATTGTTGCGTCGAGTGCGTCGAGAGTTGAAAGTACCTCAGCCTCTAAGAACATAGGCATTTTTGCCGCACCGTATTCGGGCACGCCGTGGTGGGATATAATCATATGCTCAAGGAGCAGGACTTTTTCGTTATCTATTTTGAGTTTTTTTGCCGACTCTTCAACATACATTGCACCCTTTACGAGGTGACCTATCAGTTCTCCGCCTACCGTGTAGCCGTCGCACAGTCCGCTTTTTGATACATTCATCTCAAAGGTTTTTGCAACATCATGGAGAATTGCTCCCGAGATGAGAAGTTCTCTGTTAATTGCGGGATATATCGTGCATATCTTTTCTGCCATTTCCACTATTGAGGCAGTGTGCAGCATAAGCCCTCCGACTATTGCGTGGTGGAGCCTGTAAGCCGCAGGATATACTTCCAGTTTTTCTTTGTGCTCGAGCATAATATCGCTTACGATAGCCTTAAGGTCTGCGTCCTTAAAATTATTTACTTTGTTCATGAGTATGGAAAATACGGCTTTTCCGTCATACTGCGAGGACGGAACGAAATCGCTTATCATACTTTCGGGTGCTTTCTTTATTGTGGTTATGTTAAGTTGAGTCTTGCCTTTGTAATCGTCTGCTCTGTACTCGATTTCGATTACATCGTTTACGGCAAACATACCGTTGTTGTCAAATCTCCATATTTTTGCGGGGTATTCCTTTTTGTCGCTCCCGATTACTACGAGGTCAAGATAGCCGTTTCCGTTTTTGTCCGTCTTTTCTCTGAGTTCTTTTATCATTGCGTAAGATGCCATATAATTACCTCTTTACATTACATTCATAAATCTTTACTATGATTATAACTTATAGTCATCCGTTTATCAAGCGAATATGTGATTAAGTCCCGTAATTCGGATAAAAATTAAACAATTATAAAACATTTTTCCATTTGATTGACAAAGTAATTTTACTGTTGTATTATGAAATCAAAATTAAAAGGAGGACTCGTTATGAACGAATGTTGGCTCCACGGAAAAACCGTAGTAGTAACAGGTGCTTCGGGAGGAATGGGCGCAGGCATTGCCGGTACTCTCATTAAAAAGCACGGCTGTACCGTAATCGGTGTGGCAAGAAACGAAAAGAAGATGCTTAAATTTATAGATGAACTCGGCGACAGCTATGCAAAGCAGTTCAGCTATAAACTGTTTGATGTTTCCAAAAAGGAAAATTGGGAGAATTTTTATCAAGAACTCAGAGATAACGGAGTTAAGGTTGATATATTGATTAATAATGCGGGTATTCTTCCTAAGTTTAAGAGATTTGATAAGTATTCGTATGAAGAAATCGATATGGCTATGAACATTAATTTCTACTCGAGTGTTTATTCGGTAAAGACTATGTTGCCTATGCTTCTTGAGTCTTCGACTCCGGCTGTAATTAATATTGATTCGTCAGCCGCTCTTATGACGCTTGCGGGCACATCTATGTATTCCGCTTCCAAAGCGGCTCTCAAGGGATTTACGGAAGCGCTCAGAATTGAGTTTAAGGATAAAATGTATGTAGGTTTGGTTTGCCCCGGATTTACAAAGACGGATATTTTCCGTGGCCAAACGGGCGTAAATATGGACAGCGGCGCAAAAGCTATGGATATGATAAGCACCGACTGCGACAAAATGGTAAAGATGATTATGTTCGGTATCGAGCATAAGATGCCTATGCAGGTTCACGGTTTTGACGCTCACGCCATGAGCGTTGCAAACCGTCTTATGCCTGTTTACGGCTCAAAATTGTTCAGTGCGGTTATGAGAATGGCTAATGTGGACATTTTCAAAGAGGTATTCTCGGATTAAACCGACTGATTTTCAGTAAATTAAGCAGTACCGATGATTATGCAATGGAGCATAGACACACTTCATAAGGAAATAATTGTTTTAGCGGTTATTCATTATGCAGTGTGTATGTCGGTCTGCTTTTTTGCGTTATATTTTTATATGAGAAACAGGAGGAAACAATATGGCACAGGATACGGCACAAAAGAAGTATCTTAATTTTAAGGAGATTGCGGCTTATTCTTTGGGTCTGTTCGGATTTCAGGCGATAGTCGGACTCTTAAACAGTTATCAGGCGGAGTTTGACGGCTCGATTTTGGGAGCTAATGTTTCGGTTGTTGCAATTCTTATTTTGGTTGCGAAAATCGTGTCTGCCGTTGCCGACCCCGTTGTGGGAAATTTAGTTGATCGTTCAAAGAGCAAGATGGGTAAGTTTAAGTCGATGATAGTTTATTCGCTTGCACCGCTGCTCATTTTTACTGCGGTTGTGTTTATTGATGTTCCGTTTAAGGAAAATAAGACAGCAACCTATGTTTGGATTTTCGTTACATATCTTATTTGGAGCATTGCGATGACAATGGGCGATGTTCCGTCGCAGGGCATTGCCGCCGCTCTTACGCCCAACCCGACAGAGAGAACCAATGTTGTCTCTATTTCAAACACCTTTAAGCAGGTTGGTTTCAGTGCGTGCGTTGTAATTGTCCCCATAATTTGCCTCATCATTCCGGGCGGCTCTAAGGTATTTGTTAAATCGGGCGAGACCGATACTCCTATGATTGCGTCGGAATATTTGGGCACCGCCGTTCTTACTGCTGTGCTCGGCTGTATTCTTTTTGCTCTCATTCCGATGATTAATAAGGAGAGAGTAACCGTAAAGAATACGGAAAAAACCACTGCTAAGGATATGGCTTATGCGCTTAAAAGCAATGTGCCGTTTATGCTTGTTATCATATCGTATTTTCTCGGCTTCGGCAGACAGATGGCTATGGGAATCCAGGTTCAGGCGGCTACCGTTATTTTGGGCAGCCAAAATCTCGTTGCTGTGCTCGGTATAGTTACCGCCGTAGGTTCTATGATAAGTATGGCACTTTGTCCGCTCCTTATTAAGAAAACGGACGAGAAAAAGGCATATATAATTCTTTCCGTTTATGGCTTTGCCGCTTCGGTTTTCTCATTTGTTATTGGTACTCTTTGGTTTAAGTCTCCCGAAAACTCGGTTCTTACCGTTTTATTCTATGCAAGCCTTTTCCTTATCGGCTTGCAATTCGGTGCGGTAACCCTTATGCCAATGATTATGACCGCCGACTGCGTGGATTATTATGAGTATAAGACAGGCAAGAGAATGGAGGGAACCTGCTATTCCATTCTTACTCTCACTATCAAGGTTTGTCTTGCGCTCGGTACTGCCGTAGGCTTGATTTTCGTTCAGGCTTCGGGCTATTACGACGGACTTGCAACCGGTTCGTTTGATATAAAGACAAAGAATATTATTTTCTTTGCATATACGGCATTGCCCGGAATTCTTGCGTTGCTCTCGATTATTCCTATGTTTAAGTATGACATAGTCGGAGATAAGAAAAAGGAAATTACAAAGGCACTTGCAGAGAAGAGAAACTAAAACAGAACGACGATAAAGTCCGTAGTACAATTTCATTTATAATTAAATAAAGGATAGTCGAGTTATCACGTTCGGCTATCCTTTTAGTTTTTTAACTGTTTTATTTTATGACATCTTTACTGTTTGCGTAGATTTTGTGCATGCGTTCATCGTCAAAGTGATTGTCGAGATATTCTGAGACTGCATTGTTTGCAGGAATGCCTGCGTCTCTTCTGTCCATTCTGAATGCGGCGGCTCCCGAAAGGATGCAGTCACATACAAAAAATACGATGAAAACGCCGACGAATACTTTGCTGAATTTAACAGGTATTTTATCTACAAGTTTCGACATAAGAGGATATACGACTTTAATCCAAAATATCCCCAGTACTCCCCAGAACAGAGAATACAAAAGGCAAACTCTGCCGTTTATGTTAAGCGGAACATTGCTGTAGTCCCACGCTACCGAGCCGAACAAAATTTCCTGACCCAGTGAGCATATGTATTCTGTCACCGTTCCTGCAACATAAGATGTAAGAAATATAGCAGACAGCTTTGCGTCTTTGAGTTTGTAAAGCACCAGGGTGAGTATTACCGCACCCATACCGTAAGCTACCGAAAGGTGGCTGTAAACAAGCGACTGCCTGGATTCTATGTAGCCGTGGCGGATAAAGCACCATATCGTCTCCACAAGCCAGCCTACCTCACAGCTTATGAAAAATATCCATACTGTCTTGTTAAAGGTCAGCCTGTCGTTTAATTTTGAGGCTTGAACCGTTGTATTATTTTTTTCTTTCTTTAATACGTTAACCATAATTTCTTCCTCTTTTATTATGCTTATCGGACGTCTCGTATTTTTTGTGTGGTATATGCGGCGGTGATTATCTTGCTTATACCCTCAAGCACACAACCGAGACCGTACAGCCTTGCAAGCACGCTCAGACTTTCTATCGGGCAAAAGATTAAAAGTATGCCCAAAGCCATTGATATTACGGAAACCGCAAGCAGTGCGCCCCAAGCCTTCAGTCCGAATTTTTTTGAATCAATCGACGCCTGAACGGAAAACAGACTGCTTGCCGTTATTATTATTCCTGTTATAGTGCTGAAAAATGACAGAACCCAACTCGTTTTTGCTATGAATATAATTCCGATAATTATTGCAAGTATACCGAGTGCCAGGTCAAACTGAAAGGCTATGTTGTACCTGTCGTCGGAAAAGTAGGCACAGATTTTTATTGCGCCGAGCATTATTGCAAATGCGCCGATAATACAGCAGATTGCTCTCATTGATATTTGCGGAAAGATTATTAATATCAGTCCCATAATCGAAAACAGAACGCCTGCACAGATGTAGGCTGTTTTTATTCTTTTCAAGTATTTCAAGGTGTTACCTCCGAGAGTTATATGTAAAGGTTAAAAACGCAAAAACACCGACACGAATACGACAGACTATGATTCGTGTCGGTAAAACGGTCAATTTGGTATAAGTAAGAGGGGGAAATCAGACTTGAGGAGAAAAAATATAAAGAAAATCCAATTAACATGGACAGCCTGAATCTTAATTAAATTGACCGATAGCCGAGTATTTATCTCTGCTACGGCTTTATTAAATCATATACTTGGCAAAAACAAAACTGTCAAAAAAAGAGAAATATGCAATATTTGCACATTTCCCTTGTTTTGTACTAATCTTTTTTTATTAAATTTATTGAATTTTCTATATTCTCGGGGAATATCTTGCCCAGTTTCTTTATGAAATCCTCCGGATTTGTTTTCATTCCCAACTGCACCCATTCGGAAAAGGTACCCGCAATGGCATGCTTATAGAATGTCGAGATTATTCTTATGTCTTCTTCACACATGGTGATACCTTTTTTCTCGCAGATGGCTTTCATCTTATTCTCGATTATTCTTCCTATGCCGTTTGCTATATAGAGATTTATTTTATCCGCATATTTGGAAGAGAATATGTTTGATATAATATTTTTATTAATCAGCATACTGCCTGCCACCTGCTGAAAGGCGTTCTCCCACGAAAAATCGTCGCTGTCGTTCTTTATTACCTCGTCGAGCATATTGTCAAATGAGTCCGACAGTACCTCGTAAATGTCGTGATAGTGGTAGTAAAAAGTATTTCGGCTTATGCCGCATTCGTCGATTATATTTCTGACCTTAATGCTGTCGAGCGGTTTTGTCTGTAACAGCCTCAACATAGTCAGTTTTATTTCCTTTTTAGTAAACTGCTGCATATTTACCTCTTTGGCATTGTCATTGAAATAATATTATATCATAATTTCGACATTTATGCAATAATCGGCAAATGCTTGTTTTTGAAATCTGCAAAAAGAAATAACAAACATTTAACTTTTATGTTGACAAGTGTATTACTGTGTGATAATATTGGAACATATTTACAGATTAAATTTATAGGGAGGTGTAGTTCGTGAGACAGTATTATTCATACAGACTTCGTTATTTCGTATATTCAAATGAGAATAATTTGCCCTGCGATAAAACACCTTTTGGCAGGGCAAGACGCTTGCCGTAAGTTTTTATTATAGTTATTTATTGTTGTAAAGATGCTGTAAAACGCTGTCGGTTCGCCGACGGCGTTTTTGCTTTTGGGGGAGAAAAATGAGATTTATACAGATTGATAAGGAGCAGGCTGATGTGCCTGTTGTAAAAAATGTAATATATGCGCTGGGCTTGGTATGGCGTGCCGATAAAAGGCTGATGATAGGATATTTTATGCAGGAGGTTTTCGGCAATGTATTTGTATGGTTTGTGCAGAATATATTGTTTCTTAAAGTTTTGCTTGAGATTATCACGGGCAGCAGAGATTTCGGTATGTACTGCCGCTGTCTGCTTATCTTTGCCGTGCTGTCGGTACTTGATAAAATCGTCACTTGGAGCGGAATGAGAATTGAAAAAAGAGCGACTAAAAATGTGCTTAAAAATATAAACAATATGATATTTGAAAAGGCGCAGTCGCTTGATGTTTCCTGTTATGAGGACCCGTCCTTTTATGATAAATACCAAAGGGCAACCTTGGTGGCGACCTCGGGATATTTTGATATTATAACTTATGACTTTGTGAGTATGCTGTCGGGGATTATATCTCTCATTTGCGTGCTTTTTACCGTATCGAGCATAAATCCTGAGTATCTGCTGTTTTTGGTGCCTATATTTTTGGTGTTTATCATAGAGACGGCAAAGAGCAAGTATGTATACAAGCGTGATTTGGAGATGACGACGAATAACAGAGTCAAGGCGTACATTCAGCGTACCGTTTTTCTGCGTGATTACGCAAAAGATTTAAGAACGTCAAATATTTTCTCCGTTTTGATGAGCCGTTTTGAGGGTGCGATTGAGGCAAATATAGTTATACTGAAAAAATACGGAGTGGGCCTTTTTGTTTACAGTATGATAAGTTCGCTTTTTGAGGAGTTTATTCCGGTAATCGGAACTTACGCTTATGCAGGATATGAGTTTGTAAGTAAAGGGAATATGAGCGTTTCGGGTTTCAGCGTTGTGCTGTCTTCGGTTTCCTCCGTGAGAGACGTTACGCTTGAAATTACTCAGTGTTTTGACGAGATGAATCAGATGGCTTTGTATTTCCAAAACCTAAAGGACTTTTTTGATTACGAGCCGAAGATTGTGTCGGGTGATAAAAAGGCGGGAAAATTCGAGAGCCTTGAATTTAAGAATGTATCGTTCAGGTATCCGTCTGCACAAAAAAATTCTTTGAGCAATGTCAGTTTTAGGTTGAATAAGGGCGAAACGCTTGCTGTTGTCGGAATTAACGGAGCGGGCAAGTCAACGCTCTTAAAACTTATGCTTAGGTTTTACGACGCTACCGAGGGCGAGGTGCTTTATAACGGTGTGAATGTAAGAGAGTATGATTTGGCTACTTACAGAAATGCGTTCGCCACCGTGTTTCAGGATTATAAAAATTTTGCGCTGTCGGTTTATGAAAATGTTATGTGCAAGCCATGCACCGATGATGAAAAAAGACTTGCCGCACAGGCTCTTAAAGATTCGGGAGCGTGGAGAAAAATATCGACTCTATCAAACGGCGGCGATACCGTGCTGACAAAGGAGTTTGACGAAAACGGTGCAGGACTTTCGGGCGGCGAAAACCAAAAGGTATCGACCGCAAGGCTGTTCGCCCGTGATTTTGAGGTGGCTGTTCTTGACGAACCGAGTTCTGCTCTTGACCCCGTTGCAGAGAGTGAAATGTATGACAGTTTGGCTCGTGTGACCGAGGGAAAGACGGTGATTTATATATCGCACAGGCTGTCGAGCGCAACTCTTGCCGATATGATTATTGTGCTTGACGGCGGCAGGATTATCGAGAGCGGAACGCACGGCGAATTGATGGCACTCGGCGGAAAATACAGCGAGATGTTTTCGCTTCAGGCATCCAATTACAGCAACGAGGAGGCAGAGAATGATGAAAATTAAAAAAGAAAAGAATGAACATTCGCTTCTTTCAAATATGCTGTTTTTTGTCGGCTTAATGTTTAAGGCTTCTCCGCTTTTAGTTATCGGCGAACTTTGCTGGGGTATACTTATGAATGTTCCGAGCAGACTGATAAGCGTTATCGGAGTTAAATATATCATTGATGTTATGACTTCGGGCGAGAGGGTATACCGCATATTTTGGGCAGTCGGCGTTATTGCCGCCGTGATTGTTTTCAGCAGGGTTATATCGTGGCTTTTTCGTGAATTTTTCTGGAATGTCGAAAAGGAAAAATGTTATTTTGCCCTTAATAAGGAACTGTATGAAAAAGCAAAAAGCCTGGACTTGGAATCATACGACAATCCCGAATTTTATAACAGCTTTATTCTCACTATCGAATCGTCGAGCGATAATATCCAAAACCTTTTGGGATTGATAAGAAATTATTTCGGCAATGTCGTTGCACTCATAAGCGTTGCCTCCGTGCTTGCCGCCATTGACCCTCTTTGCCTTTTGATAATTCTTGTAAGCATTGCGGCGTTTATGCCTTTGTCAAAGGTTATCGGTAATTTGCAGACCCAAAGGCAGATAGAAAACACTCGCTATCATAGGCGAAGCGATTATTTTCAGCGTATTTTTTATCTTCAGGATTACGCAAAAGAGGTCAGAATGAATAATATTCATCCTCTTTTGATTGACAGGTATAATGACGCCGCCGATGATGTTATTAAAAATCAGGATAAGTATTGGAGCAAGATTTCGCTTCTCTACTGCATACAGGAAATAGGCGTTCAGGTTGTGGGCATTATGCTTCTTATGCCGCTTTATCTCGGCTATCTTGTTCTTGTTAAGCAGTCGATTACGGCAGGCGACTTTGTGGCAACCTTTAACGGCGCTTACTCTATTGCAGTGAGCATTAATTTTCTTACCGTTTGGGCTGTCGCACGCTTTGAGGAGAGGGCTAAGATTATAGAAAAATACCGTGGTTTTCTTAATGCCGAGCCAAAAATTACCGATGGAGAAAACCACGCAAGCGTTACCGAGCCTAAGGAAATTAAAATCGAGAATATGTCATTTACTTATCCCGGAAGCGATAAGCCGACTCTAAGTGATGTTAATCTTACAATTAAACCGTACGAAAAGATTGCACTCGTCGGCTTTAACGGAGCAGGCAAGACAACTCTTACAAATCTTTTGCTCAGGCTTTATGATGTAAGCGAGGGCAGTATTAAGATAGACGGCGAGGATATACGCACCGTTAAGACATCGGAGCACAGAAACCGCTTTGCCGCAGTGTTTCAGGATTTTCAGATTTTTTCCTGCAATGTCGGCGAAAATGTCGCACTTGACAGCAGTTATAATTCAGATGATGTAAAGAGCGCACTCAATCACAGCGGCTTTGATAAGAAACTAAAAGGCGGCACTCAAACGGAACTTCTTCGGGAATTTGATGACGAGGGCGTTATGCTTTCGGGAGGCGAGGCACAGAAGATTGCCGTAGCCAGAGCATTTTACAAAAAATGTCCTTATGTAATCCTTGATGAGCCGTCGGCGAATCTTGACCCGATTGCCGAGTATAATCTAAACCGTGCCATGCTTGAGGCGGCGGAGGATAAGACGGTTATATTTATTTCGCACCGTCTTTCCACCACCGTTAACGCCGATAAAATCTATGTTATGGAGCAGGGCAGAATTATCGAGAGCGGTTCGCATAAGGAACTAATGAGCAAAAACGGGACATATGCCGAAATGTTCAACCTTCAGGCAGAGAAATATGTTGACAAAGAAAATTAATAAAGCCGAATTTTTAAGCCGAGCACTTTATGGTGCTCGGCTTTCTTGCTGCTTTACGTTATTTTTTGATAAAGATAAAAATTGATTTTTTTACCCTGGTATTCGTATGTTACTGTTTTTACCGATTTATACATTGTTTTATCATAGTTGCGCTCAGAGGCATAATTTATTATGAAATCATAATCGCCGTTCTTTATTCCGCTTATATAATGCTCTGTCATTTCGGGGAATGCGGCGTTAAGCGGAGAAACATATTTATAATCTTCAAAACAATCCATATATTTATAAAACGGTGCGATGTCTATACAGTTTCCCGTAATCTTCGGATTTTCGACACCCGAATCTTTTATGTATTGCGAAAATTGATAATACGGGGTTTCTTCTTCATCCTCGCCCAAATAATGTATTGTGCTTGAGGTTGTAAAAGATATTGTAAGACCTATTGCAATAACCGAGATAACTGTTAAAATATTTAACTTTTTGATGCTTGATTTATCAAACTTGTTAAACAGATTATCAAAGGTATATATTAAAGCCATTGCACCCGGAATCGCAAATATAAACATCTGTATGAAATAGTAAGAAATTTTACCGCCGTTTCCGATAATGTATATAAATATAAATAAGATGATAAAAAGCAGCAGGTTATATAAGAACAGTTTTTTGGGTATTTTTTGGTGCTTGCTTTTTTTAATCAGCAAAGAAGATAAAAAAGATACTATCGGCACTGCAAGATATATAAAGCAACGGTATATTCCGAACAATATGCCTGTCGATAAGGCTAATTTTTTATAATATTTTCCTTGTTCGATAAAATAAAAATTAATAAAATCGGTAAAATAATTATTTATTCCGAAGTATATTATCCATGGTATTGTTGAAATCAGAACTCCGCCGGCAATGATAAGACATGTTGAGAATAATTTTTTGAAGTTCTTTTCTTTTATCATATCGACGGCAGGTATAATAAACCATGCAATATAAATTCCCAAGAGAGTGTACTTGCTCCAAAGGACACAGCCGGATGTAATTCCTACAATCAAATATTCATAAGGTTTTATCGAAACGTTTTTGTATACATACCGAAATCCTATATAGTAAAGATATATAAAAAACGGCATCATCATAAGTTCTGCCGTATCGCCGCCGTAGGTGTTAAGAGGACAGCAATACATAAGACAGGCAACAAAAAATGTTGCTAGAAGAGATCTTTTTGAGTCATATTTTAACGAAACGGTTTTGTATACAAAGCAAAGGGATACAAATGAAAAGAGAATTTCCGTAAAATACAATCCTATGTACGAACTGTCGCTTATCAGTGAGGCTATTCCGTATATGACAAATAAGAACGGTCCCTTTTGGTCTATTACATCTCTGTATAAAAGCTGTCCGTCAAACATTCTCCGACCGACCTCAAAGATAACGGTTACATCCGGTGAATTGTTAAAACCGTAAAGCGGTGAGCATTTTGAAAAAACGGTAATAAACGAAATCGATATTAACAGAATTGCAAAAAGTACCGTGCATTTTCTTTTTCTTGCTTTTATCATAACAGAGCCTCGTAACAAATTTTTTATTAATATTAACATAACATATGAATTTTGTCAAAAGTAACTAATAATCATATTGATATATTTGAGTTTTTAGTATATAATTGACTTAAATTTATATAGGGTGATGGAAATGAAAAAATTATATGTTGTTGTTCCTTGCTATAATGAGGAGGAAACTCTTGTTGATTCTACATATAAGTTAACTCAAAAGTTAAACAGTTTGATTTCGGATAAGAAAATTACCGAGGACAGCAGAATTTATTATATCGATGACGGAAGCAAGGACTCGACATGGGCTCTTATAGAAAAGTTGCATAATGAAAATTCATTTGTAAACGGTATAAAACTGAGCAAAAACAGAGGACATCAAAACGCCTTGCTAGCAGGACTTATGAGTGTAAAGAATGAATGCGATTGTTGCATTACCATTGACGCCGATTTGCAGGACGATATTAATTCGTTTGATGAAATGATTGAAAAATTCGAACAAGGCTACGAAATTGTATATGGGGTGCGTAACGACCGAAAAAGCGATACGGCATTTAAGCGAGGCACCGCCCAACTCTACTATAAAATCCTTTCATTTTTCGGGGCGGAAATTGTATATAACCATGCAGATTACAGGCTTATGAGTTCAAGGGCTTTGGACGCTCTGGAATCATTTAAGGAGGTTAATTTATTTTTAAGAGGGCTTATTCCTCTTATCGGATTTAATTCCTGCACAGTTGAGTATTCAAGAAAAGAAAGACTGTACGGCGAAACCAAATACAGTTTGAAAAAAATGGTCGCTCTTGCATTGGACGGAATAACCAGTTTTTCGGTTAAGCCGATAAGAATGATAACGGTTACGGGCTTTTTTTCGCTTTTACTCGGCGTGGGAATGCTGATTTACAGTTTGGTTCAGTGGAAACTCGGAAATACAATCAGAGGCTGGACTTCTCTGATTTGGTCAATTTGGACCGTCGGAGGACTTGAACTGCTTGCGCTCGGAATTATAGGCGAATATATAGCAAAAATTTATCTGGAGACAAAGGCTCGTCCGAGATTTATAATTGAGAAAGTTCTTGACGATAAAGGCGAAGACGGCAAAAAATGTAAATAGGATTATTAAGAAGTCGGGCATTGGGGCACACTTCATAAAGAAGTAATTGGTTTAAGCTTTCTGAGTTTTGCCCGGTGCACTATTAAAAAATCCCGCTAATACGCAAGTATTAACGGGATTTTGTTAATGCACACTGAACAAAATCAGTTTGCTTAAACTGCTTAGCACTTAAAAACCAAAGAAACAGATGAAAGACAAGGTATAATTTGCAGGGCAGGCTTGTCGCCTTCACTGCAAATTTAACGCAGTATTTCGTTGTCTATTTGGCTTTTAAGCATTTATTCCTTATGTAGTGCGCCCCTTGCTCGGCTTTTTATTTACGATTTAGTAATAATCATTGCCAGGGCAGGCGGGTTTATGGTATCATTCAGTTAAAGAGGTAAGGCGGTGGCGTTATGAATGAAAAAATATTTTTGCTGGAAGACGATGCATATTTACGTGACGGACTGAGTGAGATGCTCTCCGGTCAGGGTTATGCCGTTACGGCAGCCGAAACGATTTCGCAGGCAAGGGGAATTATTGCGTCGGGCGTCTTTGATTTGATTATCCTTGATGTTATGCTTCCCGACGGAAGCGGTCTCGACCTTTGTGCATCGCTGAGAGCCTCGGGCGTTACTTCACCGATACTGTTTTTGACTGCGTGCGACGATGAAATAAATATCGTAAAAGGGCTCGACTCGGGCGCCGATGATTATGTTACAAAACCTTTTAAGTTATTGGAACTGATGTCGAGAGTGCGTGCGCTCATCAGACGCTCGGGGAACAATTTGTCTCTCGTCAGCAGTGATGGCATAGTTATTGATATGAATAATATGACTGTTAAAAAGAATAACGAAACCATATTTCTTACAAAAACGGAGTTTCAGATTTTATGCTGTCTTATTCGCAACAGCGGCGTTATCGTTACCCGTGACACACTGCTTAAAAACATATGGGACGAGAGCGGAAACTTTATTTATGACAATACGCTGAGCGTGCACATGAGCCGCCTCAGAGAAAAAATCGGCTTTGAGCATATCGTTACGGTAAGAGGCGTGGGATACAGATGGGAGGACGCAAGATGACGGCGGCTGTTGTATCGGGTACGCTTATTGCGGCTTTGATTATTGCTTGCGTTGTGCTTATCGAAAGACAGCGCAGACTGAAAAAAGACGTTAGAAATCTTACAGAGCAGATTGAGGATTTTCTGAATAATGACAAGATGACTCCGTTCAGCCTTTATGATAATGATTTTGCAAAGCTGCAAAATTCCGTTTCGGATTTGGAAGAATTGGTTAAGTTGGAGAAAAATAAACTGGCGGCGGAGAGCAGAAAAAACACTGAATTTATTTCAGACATATCACACCAGCTCAAAACTCCGATTGCGGCGATAAAGCTTTATTGTGAGATGGACAACGAAACGAAACCCAGCACACACAACACAAAAGAACTTGAGCTTATATCGAAAATGGAGAGCCTTGTGTATCAGCTTTTGCGTTTGGAAAAAATTAAGACGGGCGACATTTACTGCGAGGATTATAAATGTTGTGACCTGTCTGCACTCATAAGGGGAATAATAAGCGATTTTAAGCCGTTTTATCCCAATAAAACCTTTACCGTTATCGGAGAGAGTAAAATGAGATGCAGCATAAATTGGCTTGGCGAGGCTGTTTCAAATGTGATAAAAAATGCGTGCGAGCATACTGCGGATGACGGGTGCATAAAGGTTGAAATAAGCGATACCGGACATGCCTCAATAATTAAAATTTCCGACAACGGCGGAGGAGCGGATGAGGACGATTTGAAAAACATATTCATTCGTTTTTATAAATCTAAGGAGTCGAGCGAGAAAAGTACGGGCATAGGTCTTGCCATAGCAAAGGCGGTTGTGGAACGGCACCACGGGGTAATATCTGCCGAAAATCAGGGCGACGGCTTGGCGTTGAGCATATGCCTGCCGCATATAGAAGCAAACGAAATTATATAAAGTAATAAAAGAAATCAACCTTGTTATAAAACGGGGTTGATTTCTTGTAATATCTTACGATTTTTTAAGACGGACGTAAGATTGTTGAAAGACATATGTGATATATTGAAAGCAGAAAGAAGGGCGATTTATATGAACATTATTTCGTGTAATGAATTGACTAAGGAATATATGAGCGGAGACAGCGTTATTAAGGCTGTTGATAATATCAGCGTTGGATTTGAGCAGGGAGAATTCTGTGCCATTACGGGTCCGAGCGGCTCAGGCAAGTCCACTCTTTTGCATATGCTATCCTCGTTGGAAAATCCCACTTCGGGATATGTTCTGTATAATGACGCTAAACTTGGAAATTACAGCGACAATCAGCTTTCCATTCTTCGCAGGAGACGCTTCGGTTTTGTGTTTCAGGCATACAATCTGGTAAACGAACTTACGGGAATGGAAAATATTTTGCTTCCGATTATGCTTGATTCAAAAAAAGCGGACGAAAAATATTTGGAAAGAATTGTGAACATATTAGGCATAAAAGACAGGCTCGAGCATCTGCCGTCTGCACTTTCGGGCGGACAACAGCAAAGAATTGCGATAGCAAGAGCGCTTGCAAATAAGCCGTCAATTCTTTTTGCGGATGAGCCGACGGGAAATTTGGATAAAAAAAGCGGAGAAGAGGTGCTTACTCTTCTTAAATATGCTGCCGACGAGCTTGGCGTTACGCTGATACTTGTTACTCACGACCTTCATGTTGCGGAGCAGGCAGACAGGATTTTAACCATCGAGGACGGAAAAATTGTCAGAGATTCAAGGTCAGAGGTGGTATGATGAAAAACAAATTAACCGTTAATGATATTGCTCTTGCAAACATAAGGCAGAGAAAAAAGCAATATTTGATAATGATTATCGGTATAGTTCTTGCTATGGTTTTTTCCGGCAGTATCGTATTTTTTATGGCGGCGGCAAAGGAAACTTCGCATGCCGAATATGTGGATAACTGCGGCTGTCAGGACACTGTCATCGACATACCGTCATTCGGCGATAAGGATTATGAAAAGGCAAAGAACAGCGGCGCTGTGGACGATTATGCCATAGTTGATATTTTGGGTTATGCGTATAAGAACGATAAGTTCAAAAGGCTCGGTTCTGCAGTCGGCAGAGCAAATGATAAGTTCAGAGAAATATCAAACCAAAGACTGCTTGAGGGCAGACTGCCTGAGGCGGAAAACGAAATAGCCATAGAGAGCGAGGCACTGAAAAAACTCGATTACCGCAATGCAAGCGTCGGAAGTACAATCAGCCTGAAATTTATGGTGCAAAATGCTCAGGGTTACGCTCAAACCGTTGATAAGGAGTATGTTGTAACCGGTATTCTAAAGGATAAAAAGAGCAATATAGGATATTCGTTTTTTTCCTATGACGAGTACGACACTTCGATACCGGCGATTTTTGTGGCGGATAATACGATTTTGGAGTCGGGAGGCAAGGCAAAGCAAATTGCCTATCTTGAGGGAACGCAAAAAAGAAATAATACATTTAACGATTATTTGGCAAAGAATTACGGCGAAGATTTAGAGTATGATATATGCAGTACGAATTTTGATTCTTCATCTGTTTTGGATTACTATCAATTTGCAAACGGTGATTTGATTATCTTCATTGCCCTTTTGCTCGTGTTTACATCCTGTGTGGGAATAGTCAATTCGTTTAACAATAACCTCAAGGAACGCAGACAGCAGATAGGTATGCTCAGGGCAGTCGGCACAACAAGGCGGCAGATAATACGCATTTTCGGCAGAGAGGCGTTTATTATAGCACTTATTTCTACGCCGATAAGTATTTTGATTTCGTATTTGCTTGTGTATCTGGGTATCAATTTAATGAGCGACAATGCTGTTATGACAAAGAGCATTTGGACGCTTCCGATTGCAGCGGTTATAAATATGACGGTCGTTATGCTTGCGGCACTTGTGCCGTTGATTTTTGCATCGCACATTTCGCCCATGCAGGCTATCAGGGATGTCAGGATTCAGCGAAAGGCTAAGGTAAAAAAGATTCATTCAAAGATGCAATATAAACCTGCCACTCATCTTGCAAAGCGAAACGGTCAGTTTTATAAGGGAAGCAAAATTGCGGTGGGCGTAATTCTTTCACTGTCGGTTATGCTGTCGGCGTTCGGATTTTCTTATCTTTCGTATGAAAAGGATAATAAAACGGTCATACCGTATGATTACGTATTTTGGTGCGGAAATTCGGATAATAGTCTCAGCGATGCAGATAAGCAAAATATCGCCTCCAATCCGCTCGTGGAGACCGTAGTCGGTGAAAAGAGCATAAGCTCTGCTATTAAGGCGGACTATTCGAGTATGTTTATGCGTGTTATGAATCCCGACCGGTTCCTTTACAATTACGACAGCGATAACGAGGATTATTCGTTTCCTACCACTGTGGAAGAGTATAAGAACCGTATTCAAAATAATAAGGGAGAACCGTACGCTCCCGACGAGTTTGAGGGACCGGGAATTACGGACGATATGTGGAGTATGACGATTAATTCGTATGACCGAGACATCCTCTCAAAGTTAGAAGACAAGGTTTACGACGGAAAAATAGATTATAACAAACTCCGCTCGGGTGAGGAGGTTATACTCGTTATGCCGAAAAAGGCGGAACTTATGGTGCGTCTTTATCATAACGGAATGGGCTCCCATTATAATTATGACGATGATGTGGGAAAGCCCAAAAACCTATATAAAACCGTTATGACCGAAAACAGTCCGTACAAGGCAGGCGATGAAATCGAGGTGTATTCATCGGCGGACAAGGCGTTTAAGACGGTTAGGATAGGCGCTCTGGTTTCATGCTCCAATGACAGTAATATGATAGGTAACATTGTTTCGACTTATTCTCCGCATATAATTACAAGCAATGACGGTATACTGAATTTTAATAAAGAGGCAGGATATGAAAACTTATATATCAGCCTTTATGATGAGCCGAACGACAAAACCGATGCGGAGTTTACAGAGTTTCTCGATGAATATAAACTGAAGTATGACGGCTATGTAACCTCGACATACGAGGATAACCAAACGATTGAAAAGAACTACCGCTCAATGGTTACGGCGATGCTTGTTGTGCTGATTACAGGCTTTGCAGTATGTGTAAGCATAATAAATAATTCGATTACCGCCCAGATAAGGGAGAATAAGAGAGTTATAGGAACTCTGCGTGCTGTCGGTGCAAGCAGGAGCGAACTGGTTAAATCATACTGCTTAAGAATGCTGTCTATGTTCACTTGGGGAGCGGGAGTCGGCTTTGGTCTTTACATCATAGGATTTATTGTAATTAAAATTTTGTGCAGATATTTGCCGGATATGGGATTAAATCTTGTGTTTAGTCCGTGGGCATCGGTAATTATGGTTGCGGTGCTGTTCGTATTTTGCTTTATTAATCTGTTTTCAAAGATCAGCAAGGAAATGAAAAACAGTATTGTTGAAAATATAAGGGAGTTATGATGAAAAAATTATTATCTTTATTAGTATCGGTTTTGCTTTGCGTTTGTATGCTTGTGCCGTGTGCGACGGCTTTTGCAGAGGAGGACGAGGCTCAGACGCCGGTAAACTCTTCTGTTCCGAGATTTATGCTCACTTCGTACAGTATTGACGGCGGATATGTTTCTCCGTCGGAACAGAAGGAACTTTCTCTCACGCTGAAGAATTACAGCAGAGACAAGGCGATATATAATGTTAAACTATCGCTTACAGACGACAGTGCGGAAATTCAGCCCGATGGTACGGGTACTGCCTTTGTGCAAAAAATAAATGCGGGTGCGTCATATACTTGGAAACTTAAAATAGGCGCAACTCCCACTGCTTCCGTGGGAAATCATAAGCTTACGGTTTCAAGCGAGTATGAGGACGAATACCATTCTGCGTTTTCCAATTCGGACACCGTAATCGTCGGCGTAAAGCAAAAGACGGAACTTTCTTACGACGGGATTGTGCTTGCCTCAAGGCTTACTCAGGACAGTTCATCGTCGATGAATGCAGTGCTGATGAACACGGGCAAATCCGTAATAAGAAATGCCAAGGTGTCGCTTGATGTTGAAGGCGTTACAACAGGCGGAGTGCTGTTTATCGGAGAAGTGCCTGTCGGTGAAAGCAAAAGCGGAACGATTAATTTTATGGTTGATTCGTCTGCCGAGGGCGAAATTAAAGGTACTGCAACAATTACCTATGAAAATGACTTCGGCGAGGAGTTCAGTCAGACGGTTGAACTTACTTCAAATGTTGAACCTAAAAAGGAAGAAACCGAGCAGGAGCAGGAAAAACAGCCTAAATTCAGACTGTGGTGGGCGTTTATGCTCGGCGGTCTGGTCATAGGCGGTGCCGTTGGTGCAATAATACCGATTTCAATTAATTCTTACAAGCGTCGCAAGGAGGACGAACTCAGACTTTGATAATTTAGCCAAAAAGAAAGCGAAATATTCGTCACACTTTAGTGCGTGAATGAGATATTGCTGTTGACAAAGGGCTTGATTTATGATTAGATAATATATGCGGCATTGCTTAGTATGGGCGATGCCGTTATATTTTGTTTGGAGAATTGATATGACTGCAATAATTGAAGCGATTTACGGCTTTTTGTGGAACGATTTATTTACACTCAGATTCGGCGATATGGTTATAGGCATACCGTTGTTGGTTTTGTTGCTTATACCTGCCGGAGTTTATTTTACGGTAAGAACAAGGGTTATGCCCATTCGCAAGTTCCCCGAAATGGTGAGAGCACTCGGCGAGAAAAAGGATGACAAAAGCAGCCTTTCCGCCTTTCAGACTCTTATCGTTTCCACCGCCACCAGAGTCGGGATGGGAAATCTTGTGGGCGTTGTTGCCGCCATTTCGTTCGGCGGAGCAGGGGCTGTGTTTTGGATGTGGGTGACTGCAATTTTAGGCGCCTCCACCGCTTATGCAGAGGGCACGCTTGCTCAACTTCATAAGAAAAAGGATAATCTGTACGGCGGTTATCACGGCGGACCCGCTTATTATATTCATGATTTTGTTGAAAAAAAGCGAAAAAAGAAGATTAAAAAATCCTTTCTTGCACTTTTGTTTGCGTTCTTCGGATTGGTGTGCTGGTGCGGAATCAGCCAGGTGGTGAGTAATTCCGTTACTTCCGCTTTCAACAATGCGTTTTCGATACCGCCGATTTATACTACTGTCGTTTTGGTTGCCATTGCGGCGGTTATAGTGCTTAGAAAAAACGCAACGGTTAAATTTCTCGATGTCATTGTGCCGATTATGGCGGTGCTTTATTTTCTGATTACGATTTTTATTATGCTGAAAAATATCAGGCTTATGCCGTCGGTTTTCTCTCGGATTTTCGAGGAGGCGTTCGGCTTTAAGCAGGCGGTGTCGGGAGGCTTCGGCGCAGTTCTTATGAACGGAATAAAAAGAGGTCTGTTTTCTAATGAGGCGGGCTCGGGTTCTGCTCCGTGTGCCGCCGCAGCCGCAGAGGGCAAGAGTCCCGAGGCCATCGGAATGGTGCAGTCCCTCGGCGTTTTGATTGACACCGTTGTTATATGTACCTGTACCGCAATGATTATTTTGCTCGTGCCGCAGGACATTATCGCTTCTCTTCAGGGAATGGAACTTTTGCAGACGGCTATGAGTTATCATCTCGGACCGATAGGACCGTATTTCATCGCAGTGATTTTGTTTTTATTCAGTTTTTCCACATTTTTGGGCGTGCTGTTTTACGCTCGCTCGAATGTATCCTATATCTGCGGCGAAAATTGGCTCAGCCAAAATATTTATAAGGTAGTCGCACTCGTTATGCTTTTCATGGGCGGATTGCGTTCGTTCACCGTTGTTTGGGATTTGGGTGATGTCGGAATAGGACTTATGACGATAATTAATCTTATTGTCCTCATTCCTATGTCAAATGAAGTAATTCCTCTTTTGGACAAAAACAAGAAATCCGTTCGGCATAAAAAATAGAATTTTGCAGCACTCTCTGTTTTCTTTTGAAAAAAGAGGGTGCTATTTTTTGTTTTTGCTTGCAAAAGGCGGCTGAATTAAGTATTATATAAATACTGTAACTGAAAAATGATTTTTTATCGGGAGAATGCTATGAATAAAATTATATTTTCCTCCGAGGATGAAAGGAAATATGCTCTTGCCTGCCTTACTTTTGCAAAAAGAATGTCTTTGATAAGCGATGACAGTCTTGATGCAGTGTATGACAGATGCAACAAAGAGAATGAAAACAGAAAAAAGAAACTCGAAAATAACGAGATTGTTTACGGACCTGTTTCTCTTTCGCCTATTGAGTATCTTGATTACGAACTTACGAGATTTAAGCTTGATTTTGTGTCGGAAAGCGACAGGGTTAATTACGATTTTAAGCCGATTGCAAAAAAGGATATGAAGGCTTATTATAAGGCAAACAAGGATTTGTTTACGAGATATAACAGAGAACGCTTTTTCTTTTTTGAGGTTAAAACGGTTATTTACAAAAAAATAAGAGAGGAAGAATACGAAAATGAAATCAACGGTATATTACGTCAGCTCTCTTAACGGAAACGATTCAAACGACGGATTAACGAAAGAGACCGCTTTTTTGACTCTTGATAAAATCAATTCGATTGCGCTCGGCGCAGGAGATAAGGTTCTGCTCGAAAACGGTTCGATTTTTGAAAATCAGTTTTTGCATATCAAAAATGCAGGCGACATTAACGGTGAGCCTATCGAAATCGGTGCATACGGCGAAAACGAAAATATGCCGCACATTGCCGCAAACGGTACGGGGCTGTGGTTTCAGGATTACGGCACGGTGCTCGATTTTCAGCATCATGTGTATAAGGGTGATGTTTCTTCGGCAGTGCTTCTTTACGATACGGAGAATATTATTATTCACGATATAGAAATTAGCAATAAAGCAGAGTTCAAAAATATTGAGGCTTATTCCGCTCCCGACAAAACGGACAGAACGGGTGTTGCCGCAGTTGCTCAAAACAGAGGCACCGTTCATTCTATTACTCTTGATAATCTTTATATCCATGATGTAAACGGAAATGTTTACAACAAGCATATGAATAACGGCGGAATATATATGACCTGTTTCACTCCGGCAGATGAGGAAAAGACAGGCGTTGCAAGGTATGACGGCGTTACGGTAAACGGTTGTTTCGTTAAAAATGTAAGCAGATGGGGCATTGCAGTCGGTTACTCTTACCGCCATAATGATTTTTCGACTAAGGAACTCAGCGAGGAGACCTTTAAGAAATACGGCAACGAGAATATTAAGCTCACTAATAACTATGTTAAATTTGCAGGCGGCGACGCAATCACGCCGATGTATGCGCTTGAGCCGATTGTTGAGCACAATATGTCCGACTCCTGTGCTACGGAGATGAACGACAGATATTATAAATATCCCGAAAAGCGTCAGGGCAAGGTTGCGGCGGCTATTTGGCCGTGGAAGTGCAAGAATGCATTGCTCAAATATAACGAGGCTGTGGACACAAAACTTAATCAAGACGGTATGGCGTATGACGCAGACTCGGGCGACGGTACTACATATGACAGCAACTACTCCCGTCTTAATGAGGGCGGCTGTATGATGTTTTGTATGCAGCAGGCTGTGCATAATACATTTACAAATAATGTCAGCGTTGACGATTTGAGCGGAACCATGACTCCGGCGTGCAATCCCGACGCTTATGTTGCGAATAATAAATATTATGTTCGCAAGGGCGTTCCGTTTAGGAGACCGAGAAATCACGGCAAGATGACACTTAAAGACAACGAAATTATTAAAATAGAAAAATAAACAGCGAGGTAAATTAATGGCAAAGACAAAGGGAAGAGTTACTATACCAACCGATATGGATGTGGTAAAGGAAACGCTCGAAATTATGGACAAATGGGGCGCAGACGCTATTCGTGACTGCGACGGTACGGAGTTTCCGCAGGAATTAAAGGACGCAGGTGCAAAGGTTTACGCCACCTATTATACCACTCGTAAGGATAACGAATGGGCCAAGGCAAACCCCGACGAAATTCAGCAGATGTATATTATGACGAAGTTCCACACAGCGGTGTCGGACACTCTTGAAATTCATCTTATGGATAATCTTTATCCCGATATGCTCAAGGTAAATGACCGTGATGACATTACCAGATGGTGGGAGGTTATCGACCGCACAACGGGTGAGGTTGTTTCGGTAAACGATTGGAAGTATGACTCACAAAGCGGAAATGTAATCATTTCAAACGCTAAGGCATTTCACGAGTATACCGTAAGTTTTCTCGCTTACATTATGTGGGACCCGGTGCATATGTATAACGCTGTGGTAAACGAGTGGAAAGATGTTGAACCGCAGATTACATTTGACGTTCGTCAGCCTAAGACGAGAGCGCACTCTCTTGAAAGACTTCGTAAGTTCCTTGAAACTCACGAGTATGTTGATGTTGTAAGATTTACAACTTTCTTCCATCAGTTTACTCTCATTTTTGACGAACTTGCCAGAGAAAAGTTTGTTGACTGGTTCGGTTATTCCGCATCTGTCAGCCCATATATTCTTAAGCAATTTGAAAAAGAGGTAGGTTATAAGTTCCGCCCCGAGTTCATCATTGACCAGGGATATATGAATAATACATATCGCATTCCGTCAAAGGAGTTTAGGGATTTCCAGGCGTTCCAAAGACGAGAGGTTGCAAAACTTGCTAAGGAAATGGTTGACATTGTTCACGAGTACGGCAAAGAGGCAATGATGTTTATGGGCGACCACTGGATTGGTATGGAGCCGTTTATGGACGAGTTTGCTTCAATCGGTCTTGATGCGGTTGTAGGTTCTGTCGGAAACGGCGCAACTCTTCGCCTTTTCAGCGATATTAAGAATGTTAAGTACACAGAGGGCAGATTTTTGCCTTACTTCTTCCCCGATGTTTTCCACGAGGGCGGCGACCCGATTTATGAGGCAAAGGTTAATTGGGTTACTGCAAGAAGAGCAATTCTCAGAAGTCCTATTCAGCGTATCGGCTACGGCGGATATTTGAAACTTGCGCTTCAGTTCCCCGAGTTCGTTGATTATATTGAGGGCGTTTGCGATGAATTCCGTACTCTTTATGATAATATTCAGGGCGTTACTCCGTACTGCGTAAAGAAAGTTGCAGTGCTTAACTGCTGGGGCAAGATGCGTTCGTGGGCAAATCATATGGTGCACCACGGTCTTTACTACCGACAGAATTATTCTTACTTCGGAATTATCGAGGCTCTCAGCGGCGCACCGTTTGATGTTAAGTTTATCAGCTTTGACGATATTAAAAATGATAAGAATTTGCTTGATGATATTGATGTTATTATCAATGTCGGTGATGCAGACACCGCACAGTCGGGCGGCGAATATTGGGCAGATGAGGAAATCGTTACCGCAATTAAAAGTTTTGTATATAACGGCGGCGGATTTATTGGCGTAGGTGAGCCGGCTGCTCACCATTGGCAGGGTAAGTTCTTCCAGCTTGACGACATTTTGGGCGTTGAGGAGGAAAACGGCTTTACTCTCAATACCCGCAGATACAATACCGAGGAGCACAGAGACCACTTCATTCTTGCCGATACAGATAACGGTAAGGTTGACTTCGGTGAGGGCAAGAAAAATATTGTTGCTCTTGACGGTACAACCGTTCTTGTTCAAAATGCTACCGAGCTTCCGTTTATGGTTCGTCATGCCGAAGAGGTGCAGATGGCTGTCAGACAGTTCGGTAAGGGCAGAGGCGTTTATATCAGCGGACTTCCGTATTCATTTGAGAACAGCCGTGTTCTCTACCGTGCGGTTCTTTGGAGTGCAAGTGCCGAGAATGAACTTAACCGTTGGTATTCCACTAACTATAATGTTGAGGTTCACGCTTATGTTAAAAACGGCAAATACTGCGTTGTAAATAATACATACGAGCCGCAGGATACCACCGTATATGTAGGCGACGGCACAAGTTTCGACCTTCACCTCGACGCTAATGAGATTAAATGGTATCATATATAATAAAATCATAATAAAGTATGACACAGTAAAAACCGCTCTCTTAGGTTAATCCTAAGAAAGCGGTTTTTTAGCATATTCCTTATTCAGTGTTCCTTTTTGCGTTTATTTTCTTGGCGGATATTATTTCTTTCGATAAGACAGCGAGCTTTTACGGAGTAATTTCGGCGTTGTTCTAATTATTGTCAGATGAAATCATATCGTAAAAGTCTTTTAGTAAATCGTCAGCCTTTACCTCAAGACATTTGCAAAAACACGCAAATTCATAGTCGGTTACTTGGCGCATATTTTTTTCGATTTTGCTTATCATTTGTTGGTCGATATTTACCCCGAGCACCTGCATTTTTGCCGAAAGTTGGGATTGTGATATATTTTTGCTTTGACGGATTTTTTGCAATGATTCACCGATTATGTTTTTACGCTCTCTGAATGTAATTTTTTTCATGGAATCATCCTTACGTTATATTAACGTATTGACGATATCATAAATTTAATGTATAATTACGTTACATTGACGTATATCGTCGTATTTTTTAAGAAAAGTTTTATCGGGAGTAAGGGATTATGGGAAAAAATATTGAAAAAATCATAAAGAATCTTACAAGTAAGTATTGGCTTGCCAAGTCTCGTTATATTCATTACTATGACAAATATGCCATTGACGAAAAGGCTATACTGCTTGAATCACAGCACGGTCACGAATTTAACGGAAATATTTTCGCTCTGGCAAAATATTTAAGTTCCGATATAAAGTATGCTGACTTCAGTATATATTTATCCTGTAATTCCAATTTTACTGAAGAATTTGAGGAAAAAATAAATTACTATAATCTCGATAATATTAAAATCGTCACCACCTCGACTAAAGAATATTTTAAGGTTCTCGCAAGTGCAAAATATCTCATAAACGACAATACCTTTTTGCCTTACTTTATAAAAAAAGAAGGTCAAATTTATTTGAACACATGGCATGGTACTCCTCTTAATCCCTCGGCAGAAAAATAAAAAATGACGCTTTGAATATCGGAAATCCGCAAAGAAACTTTTTGACTGCGGATTATATTCTTTTTCCGAATGAATACACAAAGCGGCATATGCTCGAGGATTATATGATGGATAATATTGCCCAAAGCAAAACAATTATGGGCGGTTATCCCAGAAACGATGTTTTTTTTAACACTAAGCGCAGAAAAACATTACGCAAAGAATTGAAACTTGAAAACTATAAGGTGTGGGCGTATATGCCCACCTTTAGGCAAAATGCAAGAGTCGGCACTTCAGCAAAAAGTGACGCCTATATGCTTTATAACCTGTTTGAACTTGATAAGCGTATGAATGACAATGAGGTTATGTTTGTAAATCTTCATCCGGTATCCAGGAGCAATGTGGATTTTGATGAATTTATACACATAAAAGAATTTCCGAGTGAAATCGAAACCTACGATTTCCTGAATATTACCGACTGCCTTGTTACCGATTATTCAAGTGTGTTTTTTGATTATGCGTGTACGGGTAAAAAAATAATTCTTTTTACCTATGACAAGGAGGATTATCTCAAAGACAGAGGAATGTATTTGTCGCTTGACGATATAGTTTATCCAAAGGTCGGAGATTTTAACGCCTTGCTTAAAGAACTCAGATGCGGTAAAAATTATGACGACAGAGATTTTATTAAGGATTTTATTCCGTTTGAGTCTGCTTTTTCGTCTCAAAAATTATGCGACCAAGTAATACTTAACGAGGACTGCTCACTGCCGGTTGACAACATACACGGAAACGGTAAAAAGAATATACTCCTTTATGCAGGAAATCTTGCACCCAACGGGGTAACTGCGTCGCTCAGAAATCTTTTATGCGTTGCAGATACGGACAAATATAATTTTTATATATCATTTCATCAAAATGCCGCAAAAAATTACGGCGAAAATCTTTTTACTTTTCCGAGCGATGTTTCATATTTGGCGACTGTCGGAGGTTTTAATCTTACGATTTTCGACCGTATAATTAAAGTGCTGTTCAGATTCAAAATAATAAAAGTCGGACTGTATATGAAAATAAACGGTAAGAGAGTAAAACAGAATTTTGAGAGGGATTTCGGCTTTGCGAAGTTTGATACTTTTATACAGTTCAGCGGTTATGTTCCCGACCAAATTCTGAAATTCACTCAGACCGACAAGAATAACGTGATTTACGTTCATTCAGATATGGTGCAGGAAATTAAACAGAGGGGTAACCAAAGAGCCGATGTTTTGAAATATGCATATAAGAGATATAAACACGTTGCGGCGGTAAGTGAGGATATTGTTGAGTCCACGCTGAGATTGGGTGCAAGCAAGGAAAATGTCTGCGTTATAAAAAATATTATAGCCAAAGACACCGTACTGGCTAAGTCAAAACTCGCACCGCAACTCGATGAATTTACCGAGTCTTCCGTTGAGCACGAAGAAGCAATGAAATTCATAACCGATAAGAGCACAAAAAAGTTTATTACCGTCGGCAGATTTTCTCCCGAAAAGGGACATAAGCGATTGGTCTGCGCTTTTGAGGAGTTCTCAAAAAAAAGCACCGGATGCAAGGCTTATTATTATGGGCGGCAGTTCATATCTTGACGAGTATGATAAATTGCTTGATTTTATTTTACAAAGAAATTTGCAGGACAGAGTATTGTTGCTTATGAATGTGTCAAATCCGTTTGCCGTTATGAAGCAGTGCGATTATTCGATTTTGTCGTCATATTACGAGGGCTTCGGACTTGCCGTTGTTGAGGCGGATATAGTAGGCTTGAGCGTGGTTTCTACCGATATAACGGGACCGAGAGGCTTTATGAAAAAGTACGGCGGTTCTCTTGTTGAAAATTCGCAAAAGGGCATAGAAAACGGATTTGAAATGCTTTACAATAATGAGGTCAAAAGGCTTAATGTTGACTATGATGAATATAATCGTGAAGCACTTGAGGAATTTGAAAGCGTTATTTGACGATTTTGTAACCGAACAATAATATTGAAAACGGCATTCGCAAAAGCACGAACGCCGTTTTTGTTTTAATATACTGTTAATAAAATGCTTGAATATGATATTAGCTTAGTATATAATTGTAATAATAAAGACTTTAAGCAGGAGGGGTTATATGAACGACTTGAAGTCGAGCTACATAAAAAAGGCTGTTGTGTTTCCGCTTGTGACGGTTGCCGTTTTGATTGTCATTGCGGCTTTGGCAGTGCCTAAAATTATCGCTTCGCTTCCCGTTGCGACAGACAAAACGCAGGCTGTTAAAACCTATAACGCAAAGGATTACGATTATTATTTAAGAGAGTTTGACAGTTTTGATGATTTAAGGCTTAACCGTTTTGTGGGCTGGATAAGCAGTGATGATGCGGCTCTCGGCTGTGCCGTTACATATAACAGCGAGAACGAGGACACGGATGCGGCGTCTCTTATGCCGGAGTCTGCCGAGCCGTGGAACAACGGATGCGTTATGATTGTCGGTGACAACACCGATGGCGAATTTCGTAATTTGCACAAGGCTGCGGTCGGCGATATTGTGACGGTTGACTTTTATGCAAAGGACTCTTACAGTTACAAAATAAAGCAGATTGAGGTTAATCTCACAAGAGACGAGATTCTTAATTACAAAAAGGATAATACCTTGATTTTATGCAGACCGTATAAGAATTTTGAAGAGAACGGCTCGTATTTTTATACGATTTACATTGCCGATTCAGTAAAGGAATGAGGTGAGCGGAATGTCAAACAAAAAGCATGATTTAACTTTTTCGCTCAGGCGTATCGCTTATTTCTTTTTGGCTCTTGTTATGGCGGGTTGCGTTGTATTGAGCGTATCGGTCGGCATTTCATCGGGTCTGCTCAGAGACGAAAGTTTTGTTCAAAAGAGATTTGAAAAATATAATTCTCAACTTTTGGACGAAGTTAATACGGCTATCGCAGGCGTTGCCGATACTACGGGACTGCCCACAAAGGCGTACACCGGTGCAATTCAAGAAGGACACATCAGAACCGCTTTGCACCAGGCGGCTAATAATATCGTAAAAGGATATGACACCGATTATACCGAGTCAAAATATCTTTATGGCTACTATCGCACGGGACTTTTGAATTACTGTAAGGAAAACGGAATCCCGATTACAGAGGATGAACTTGTGCGTGATTCGTGTTTTGCTGTGGATGTGTTTAACGATACGGTCGGCGACGAGAGCACTAAGAATATTATTATTTTCGCTCTTACTTATACTAATAAGCCGCTTATGACTATCATATTCTCCGTTTTGATATTTATTGCCTGTGTCTTGATTATAGACTTTACTTCCTATGGTAAACATAAGAAATTTGATTATATGGGAATGGGGCTGATTACCGCAGGCGAAGCTATGGTTATTTTGCCGATATTTGCGCTTTTAATGAAGTACACCTCCACGCTTAGGTTTATGGATATAGATGTGTATAATATGGCACTTGCGGATGTTTTGAACGATATACTGAAAATAATTATGGCGGTCGGTGTAGTTATTTTGGTGATAGGTATAGTTATGGTAGCGTACAATTACCGCTATTACAGCAAAAAAACCGAGTTTTTGCGTACCGAGCATAATATCAGAGCAAAACTTATAGATGAGCAAAGAGAAAGCCATAAAGAGCAGTTTGCCCGTGCGGAGATGGAAGCCATCGACAGAGATATAACTGCTAACGATAAAGAAAAAAGTCAATAAAAACAGAAACCGATTTGGGGCTTGAAACTGCTTCAAATCGGTTTTTTATATCAGCGTGTCAAAATATTTTACAGACCATATGCTTATATTTCGTTTTTGTTTATGACGCCTAATCCTTCGCCCATTTTTCCGCCGTCGAGCATAAATTTTTTTGCTCTTTTTTGCAGTGAAGTGTTTTCGGGATAGTTCTTTTTTATCAGTCGCCTTTTGCCGAAAATTCGCTCGATTGCCTGTCGGTCATCGGTGCTCGACATTACAATATCAAACAGAGATTGAAATTGGAGAATATTGCATCCGCTTTTCATAAAACGCCAATTATCCTCGTATAAAAGCCAACTTTCGCAAATGAAAAATTTGTAATCGTAATCGGGAAAATGCTCGGCGAAAAATGCCTTTGCCGCTTTCAGCGAGTTCACACAGTCCGAATATATCAGCCTCTCACCCTGCGGTATGTGGACAAATATCGTTTTTTCTCCCTTATTGAACGGAAGACGGGAATAATCGTAAAGCGGATTGTTGCAGGTGTAAAACTGAAATTGCAGCCTGCCCAACCTAAACAGTTCCGATTTCAAATGGTTTTGTATCCAGGCGTAGTTTTTCAGCCCTTTGTTGCCGTTGTTTTCGCACCAGATGCGAATGTCGCTCATTGTGTCGTAAAAAATATCGTCGCTTATCTTTAGACGCTTGTACTGCTCTTTTGCATGTTTTGCGCAGGTCAGGCATACGGCAAGTTTCATCAAATCATTTTGATGCGCCAAGGCGGAAAAACCGTGCTGTGTGCATTTTTTTGCCAGCTTGTTTATTTTGTTTTCTTTTTTTTCGCACAGGCTTAAAACCGAGGCACAAAGGTTATCGTTTAAGCCGATTTTTTCTGCTAATTCTTTCATGGCTAAAGTATACTATGTATTAAAAAATAAGTCAAACGGAGCGATTGTAAACTTAAATAAAAATTTAGGTTGACAATTATGTTTTTTATGGTACAATATTTTCAGCAATTTTTAGGAGGCTGTTATGGAAAAAACAGAAAAGAAAACAAAAAAGATTAAAACAATAGATATGATTTACATTGCGCTCGGTGCCGCCCTTATGGCGGTTTGTGCGTGGATTTCGATACCGATAGGCGAAATTCCGATTACACTGCAAACCCTTGCCGTTTGCCTTGTTGCGGGACTGTTTAAGACAAAAAGAGCGGTGTGCTCAACTTTGATTTACATACTTCTCGGCGCAATCGGCGTGCCTGTATTTGCCGGATTTAAGTCGGGTTTTGGTGTTCTTGCGGGACCTACGGGCGGATATATTGTCGGCTTTATTTTTACCGCTGTAATTGTCGGACTGTTCAGCGAAAAATTTAACGGAAAAATTTGGGCTCTTGCACTGTCAATGGTGCTCGGCATTGCGGTTTGCTATGCGTTCGGCAGTGTGTGGTTCTTTATCTATATGCAGTCAAAAACGGCAGTTACATTCTCTTATATCTTTGGTTTGTGCGTTGCTCCGTATATCGTGCCGGATATTGTAAAGATAGTTGTTGCCTGCATTTTGGCTAACAGGCTGAAAAAATTTGTTAAGTAAATAATTAAATCGGAATTAAAAACCTCTTTCTGTCATAGTATTGACGGGGAGAGGATTTTATGTTATCGGCATTTTTCAGTTTTATCGGCGCAAATATTATGTTTTTTATTCTGCATATCCAAAGTTCCTCTTGCTTTCCGAAACCGCTGTCGGCAAAAGAGGAGAGGGAGTATCTCGGCAGAATGGCACAAGGCGACCCTGATGCCAGAGCGGTGCTTATAGAGCGTAATCTGCGCCTCGTCAGTCATATTTGCAAAAAATATTATTCAAAGACAAATGATAACGAGGACTTGATTTCCATCGGTACAATAGGACTGATTAAAGCGGTTGACAGTTTTGATTACACAAAGGGCACACGTCTTTCTACTTATGCCTCGAGATGCGTGGAAAATGAGATTTTGATGTATTTCAGGAGTCTCAAAAAGCAGAACGGCGAGATATTTATGGGTGACACCTTAGAAACCGATAAGCAGGGCAATCCGCTTACCGTGGAGGATTTAATCAGCGACGATACGGATATAGTCGAGGAGTTGGAGAAAAAACGCAGAATAGGCGAAATGACCGAACTTATCAGGAATATGACGGACGAGAGAGAAAAGGAAATTATTATTCTTCGCTACGGCTTGAATAATGCAAAACCGCTCACTCAGCGAGAAGTTGCCGAGAGGCTTAATATCAGCCGTTCCTATGTTTCGAGAATTGAAAAAAAGGTACTGGAGGATTTGAGAAATAATATAAATTAAACGGATTTTAGGTATACTGTTTGTAAAAATTTTTTCTTGACTTTTTTAATTTTAAGGTGGTATACTTCACTTAGTCGTGTAGTGTAGGCTGTTAGCAAATACTCTGAAATTTCTAGCGTATTTCAGAGGTTTCGTCGACAGTCTGAAGCGTAAACCCGGGCAGGGTTTGCGCTTATTTTTTTTGCAAGACGGAAAGGAAAAGATATGAAAGAAAAGAATGTAAAACTTTGGACAAAGGATTTTGTATTGATAATTTTGATTAATTTCTTTGTGTTTTTGAATCACCTGATGATACTGTCAACATTTCCGCTTTTTATTAAAAATGTAATGGGCTCGAGTGATTCGGTTTCGGGACTTTGCGTAACGCTTTTTTGTGTTATAGGAGTTATTGCAAGACCGTTTGTGGGCGTTATGCTGGATAACGGAAAGAGAAAATCCATTCTCGTTGTCGGTCTGATTATAATGGGACTTATGCCTATGGGCTATCTGTTTGCGAGTACGGTAATTATGTCTTTACTGTCGGTGATAATCTGTCGCATGGCACACGGCATTGCACTTGCGCTGTCTAACACGTCGACCTCTACCATAGCAACCGATATTATCCCGAAACAGAGATTTGCCGAGGGTATGGGCATGTTCGGTATGGCTACGGCACTCGCCACGGCAGTCGCTCCTGCGATAGCACAGACGCTTATTAATTGCGGCGGCGTTGGCGGTAAAAATTTCAAACTTCTTTTTGCAGTCGCAACTCTGACAATGGCAGTTTCAATCGTTTTGTTCTCGGCGCTTAAAACTCCCAAGACGGAAATTAAGCATACTCCGATTAATTTCAAAACCCTGATTAATAAAGATGCGCTTCCTGCTTCTGCTAGTGCTATTATGTTTCTTTTGACATACGGTGCGATAGAAAACTTTACTCTTCAGTACTCTTTGGAAAGCAGTAGAATCACGTTGTCGGGCGGACTCTATTTTACTGTCATGGCGGCAGCTCTTCTTTTGACCAGAATAACGGTCGGAAAAATTGCGGATAAAAAGGGCGAGGCTATCTTTGTCTATACATGTAACGGTGCAATGTTTCTCGCTCTGATTTTGCTTGCGACACTTGAAAATAATGTTGTGTTTATGGTATCGGCATTTCTTTCGGGTTATGCGTTCGGCGGACTCGAACCGTCGCTTCAGGCTATGGCGGTATCTGTCGCAAAGCCGTCGGAGAGAGGTTCGGCAAATTCAACCTTTCTTTGTGCTTATGATATAGGTATAGGACTCGGCGGAGGCATTGCGGGAGTTCTTATCGACAGCCTTGGATACAATAAGATGTTCGCTGTAATATCTGTTGCCAATATTTTGTCGGTTGTGATTTATCTTTGTATCGGCAGACGGCATAAATCGTCAATGACTTACAGAATTAAAAACGGTAAATAAAAAAATCGGAATGCAAATACTTTTTTGCATTCCGATTTTTACTTAAAGAACATGCTGTTTTCGGATTGTTATTAAATATCCGTTATTTCTCTTTTCATTGCGTTATATGAGCAAAGTACGGCTTCGTCGCTCATATTACAGCCGAGGTCGTAAATAGGCACAAGTTTGAACAGTTCGTTCAGATTATCCATAAGTTTATTCATTCCGTTTTCGCCGAGTCGCCTGATGGTTTGCGAAAAGATGTTGTAAATGGCTCTGCCCGTGTCGGCAGGCTTTATCTGGTTCGTTTCGCTTCTGCTCAAAAAACAGATTCCGCCCAGAGGTACAACAGCCGGTGTAGAGTAATCGTACTTTCCGCTCCACGGAGTGCCGCATGCATACGGCTTGCCGTCTATGATTCTGATAGCAGGTTTGTCGTCGTTTAATATGTATGCTCTGTCGCCGAAGTGTTTGAGCCAAAGTTGGGTGTGGGTCGATTTACCTGTGCCGCTGTCCGCACTGAACGCATATGCCACGCCGTCAACGACTACGCATGACGAATGAAGCAGAATGCCGTCAAAGCCTATGAGAGCCGTGTAAAAATCACTTCCCGTTATCATATATTCCCAGTCGCCCTGGGTGAGTTCGGGGTGCTCCGCCATAGCACTTTTGACCCTCTGTTCATCAACATTAATTACAATGTCGGGTGCAGAATCGGAACTTTGATTCTTTGAAAGATAGGGAATTGCTTGCTTTTTTGTTCTGCCTTTAGGGTCGATTATTTCAACTCTGAGATTTGCGATGTCGTAAAATGGCATAGTAAAATTCCTTTATAAAAATATTTATCTATTATGATTATAAAACAAATAGCATCGTCCGTCAACTTAAAAAATCAAAATAGGTATTGAAATTTTTTTGATTATAATGTATATTATATAAAAATATAATAATGTATCACAAATGCCGTTTGGTGATTTTAATTAAACGAAAAAGCAAAATAAGTTGCAAAATATGGCACAGGAGATGTGTATGGAAAAAATCACGAGCAAAAATAATACAATAATTAAGGACACCAAAAAACTCTTTACCTCATCTAAAGCAAGAGCCGAAGAAAAACGCTTTGTTTTGGAGGGGGCAAGGCTATGCTTTGATGTCCTTAATTCAGTTTATGAGCCTGAGAATGTGTTTTATACCGAGAATATAATAAAAAAATATCCCTCTGAAACAAACGCACTCATAACTCGCTGCGGCGGCTCGTATATGATTACCGAGGAAATCGCCGAAAAACTAAGCGACACAAAGAGTCCGCAGGGCATATTCCTTACTGTTAAAATGAAAAACGGCGAAAACAAAATAAAAAACAAGGCGATAGCACTCGATAATGTTCAGGACCCGTCAAATGTCGGTGCGATAATCCGCTCGGCGGAGGCACTCGGGATAGACAGCGTTATAGTTTATTCCGGCTGTGATGTTTACAATCCGAAAGCAATCAGGGCAAGTATGGGTTCGGTGCTCAGAATGAATACGATTAAAACAGATAATCTTACGCAACTGATAAAAGAATTATCTTCGGACGGTTTTGCAACTTATGCTACGGTTCCCGACAGCAGGGCAACTAAGATTACGGATATTGATTTTTCGGGCAAAACGCTTTGCGTTATCGGAAATGAGGCAAACGGAGTAGAGGATGGCATTAAGGCGGTTTGCGACTCGCTCATTACCATACCGATGCTCGGCAGAGCGGAGAGCCTTAATGCAAGCGTTGCCGCTTCGATTACTATGTGGGAGATGCTCAGATGAGTGATGTGCTTTACTGGATTTGGCTTCAGCATTGTATAGGCTGTGCAAGATGCTTTGATAATGTGCTCGATTATTTCGGGAGCATAGAAGCGTTTTACGAGAGTAATTATTTGCAGAAAAAATGCTGCAGCGAACTGAATGATAATATGATTCGCAAAAGTGAGGAGTTCACCCTAAACGACGCAAAGAAAATTGTTGATAAGTGTAAGAAAAACGGCTGGAATATAATTACTTACGAGGACAGCGAATATCCCGTTAAGCTGAAAAATATTTACAATCCGCCTGCCGTACTTTATGTCAGCGGCAATCTTCCGGATATAGATAATGTACTAACCTTCGGTTCGGTCGGCACACGAAAGGCATCGCCTTATGCTCTTAAAGCCTCTAAGGTTATAGCAAAGGGCGTTGCAAGATGCGGCGGCGTTGTTGTGAGCGGAGGTGCGCTGGGGATAGATACGGCATCCCATGAGGGAGCACTCGAGGGCGGCGGAAAAACCGTTGCGGTTCTCGGATGCGGTCTGGGTGCAAATTATCTTATGAGCAATGCGGATTTGAGGCGGCGTATAGCCGCAAACGGTGCTCTCATCAGCGAATATCCGCCCGGCACTCAGGCAAGTAAATATACTTTTCCCGCAAGAAACAGAATCATAAGCGGACTTTCGGACGCCGTGTTTGTTGCAGAAGCCGGGATAAAAAGCGGCTCGCTGATTACCGCTTCTTTTGCCGCAGACCAGGGCAGGGATATTTTTGTTCTTCCGTCGAGCATATTCGATACCGGATTTAACGGAACGAATAAATTGATTGAAGACGGTGCAGTTCCCGTTACGTCAATGAATGTTATACTGTCTGACTATAAGGAAAAATATCGCACGCTCGATATATCAAAGTCGGCTTCTTTTGAGGAGCTTCTGTCAGACGAATATAAAGAGAGGGACATTCCTTTTGAAAAAGACGAACAACTCTCGTTTGACAAAATAGACGAGCACAGAGACAATCAGGACAAAATGACGCAGACCGCCGCAAAAATTTCGGGAAACGAAAAGGCGGTTTATGATGCTCTCACCGACGGCTACACCGATATTGACAGCATAGCCGCAAGGGCAAATCTCGATATGAAAGATGTGCTTATGTCGCTGACTATGCTCGAACTCGACGGCTTGGCAGAGGCAGGCATAGGAAAAAGATACAGAAAAAAGCAGGCGTAAAAGCGGCATTTCACATTCGTTTTTTAACTGCTTGAAAAATATTTTTTATTAACATTAACCGAAAGGATTTTTAATAATGGCAAAGTCAAAATTAGTGATTGTGGAGTCACCCGCAAAGGCTAAAAACATAAAGGGCTATTTGGGCGACGGATATGAGGTTATCGCCTCTATGGGTCATGTTCGTGATCTTCCTGCGGCAAGGCTCAGCGTTGATATTGAGCATAACTTTGAGCCCAAGTACGCAGTAATAAAGGGCAAAGAAGCTCTTGTTGAGGAACTTAAATCAAAGGCTGACAAAGCCGAATATGTATATCTCGCAACCGACCCCGACCGTGAGGGAGAGGCAATTTCGTGGCACCTTGCAAACATTCTTGATTTGAGTCTTGACGACAAAAATCGTGTTACATTTAACGAGATTACAAAAACAGGCGTTAAAAACGGTATGGCACACCCCAGAGAAATTGATATAGACCTGGTCAATGCTCAGCAGGCTCGACGTATTCTCGACAGACTTATCGGCTACAAACTGTCTCCGTTCGTCAGCCAAAAAATTCGCAGAGGACTTTCGGCAGGCAGAGTACAGAGCGTTGCGCTCAGACTCGTTGTTGACAGAGAAAACGAGATTCGTGCTTTTAAGCCCGAGGAATATTGGACGATAGACGCTAAGTTTACAAATCCGCCCGACAGAAAAACATTCGGTGCGGTTCTTGTGCAGGACGCCGACGGAAACAAGGTAGGCACGGATAAGAATAAGATTCCGTCTAAGGAAGTTTCCGACAAAATGCTTTCCGATTTGGAAAACGCAGAATATGTTGTCGAAAGCGTAAAGAAAGGCACAAGAAAGAAAAATCCCGCTCCGCCGTTTATTACTTCGACTCTTCAGCAGGAGGCGTCACGCCGCCTCTCGTTCCAGGCAAGAAGAACGATGAAAGCCGCACAGGAACTTTACGAGGGCGTTGATGTTAAGGGACTCGGTACTGTCGGTCTTATCACCTATATGAGAACCGACTCGCTTCGTATTTCCGATGAGGCAAGAGCCGCAGGTAATGATTTTATCAAGAATGAGTACGGCGAAAAATATCTTCCGTCCGCTCCGAGATTTTATAAAACCAGAGGAAATGCACAGGACGGACACGAGGCTATCAGACCGTCTATGCCTAATGTAACTCCCGAGTCGGTTAAGGCTTCGCTTACTTCCGACCAGTATAAGATTTATAAGCTCGTATGGGAGAGATTTATCGCTTCTCTTATGGCTTCCTGCGTTCAGGAGACTATGAAAGTTGAGATTAAGGCAAACGGCTATCTCCTTTCGGCAAGCGGATATACGATTAAGTTTGACGGTTTTACCGCTCTTTACGAGGAAAAGACCGATGACTCCCAAAAGAAGGACAGCGAATCTCCGCTTCCTCCGGTTGCAAAGGGTGATGTGCTCAAACTTAAGTCCATTCTCGGTAATCAGCATTTCACTCAGCCGCCCGCAAGATATACGGAGGCTTCTCTTACCAAGGCACTTGAGGAAAACGGCGTAGGTCGTCCGTCAACATATGTAACCATAACCTCCACTATTCTTTCCAAGGAATATGTTGTTCGAGAGGGAAAGCAATTTGTACCGACAGAACTCGGCGAGGCTGTAACCAATCTTCTTAAAGAGAGAATTCCCAATATCGTAAATGTCAAGTATACCTCAAAGATGGAGGATGACCTTGATAAAATTGATTCGGGCGAAAAGAATTATATCGATATGATAAGGCTTTACTATGACGATTTTGTGGAGCCGCTCGAAAAAGCGAAGAAAGATATGCAGGGCGTTAAGATAAAACTCAAGGAAGAAGAAACCGATGTTGTCTGTGAAAAATGCGGCAGAAAGATGGTAGTTAAGGTCGGCAGATTCGGCAAATTCCTTGCTTGCCCCGGTTATCCCGAATGTAAAAACGCAAAGCCGCTCGTTACAAAGACGAATGCAAAATGTCCGGTATGCGGCGGTGATGTAATAGAAAAGAAAACAAAGAGGGGCACACCGTTTTACGGCTGCTCAAATTATCCTAAATGTAACTTTATGACCTGGGACGCACCGACGGACGAGAAGTGCCCAAGATGCGGAAAGTCGCTGTTCAAAAAGAAAGGTAATGTCCTTTATTGCCCCGATACCGAAAACTGCGGCTACACAAAACAGGCGGAAAAGAAAAAGTAATATGAAAAAATTTACAGTTGTCGGAGCAGGTCTTGCAGGGTGTGAGGCGGCTTGGCAGATAGCGGAGAGCGGTTATCCGGTCACTCTCATTGAGATGAAACCGATAAAATTTTCTCCGGCTCATAAAAGTGAAAATTTTGCGGAACTCGTCTGTTCAAATTCTCTAAAAGCGTCACGGCTTGAAAGTGCCGCAGGACTGCTCAAAGAGGAAATGTTCCGTCTCGGTTCGCTTACCGTGGCTGTTGCACGCAGATGTGCCGTGCCTGCCGGCGGAGCGCTTGCCGTTGACAGAAACGATTTTTCTTCAGCCGTTACCGATATGATAAAAAATCATCCTAATATCACGGTCGAGAACAGGATTTTTGACAGAATCGAGCCCGAGGAAAACGAGATTTTGATTATTGCCACCGGTCCTTTGACAGAGGAGAGCTTGGCACAGGAAATACAAAGACTGTGCGGTGACTGTCTCTCTTTCTATGATGCGGCGGCACCTATCGTAACCGCAGAAAGCGTAGATATGACTAAGGCGTTCGGCGCTTCGAGATATGACAGAGGCGGCGACGAGGATTATATAAACTGTCCGTTTAATAAGGCGGAATATGAGGCTTTCATAAACGAACTGATTAATGCAGAGGGTGCAGTTGTCCACGATTTTGATGTCTATGAGGGTTGTATGCCGATAGAAAAACTGGCTAAAAGAGGGCTTGATGCACCACGCTTCGGCCCGATGAAACCTGTCGGACTCGTTGACCCGAATACAGGGCACAGACCGTGGGCGTGCGTTCAACTCAGGCGTGAGAACAGCAAGGGAACTATGTTTAATCTTGTCGGCTTTCAGACGAACTTGAAATTCGGCGAGCAAAAGAGAGTATTTACTATGATACCCGGTCTTGAAAATGCGGAGTTTGTAAGGTACGGAGTAATGCACCGTAATTCGTTTTTGGACTCTCCCCGACTTTTGAACGCCGATTTCAGTCTGAGGAGTAATGAAAACATTTTCTTTGCGGGTCAGATTACAGGCGTTGAGGGGTATATGGAATCAGCCGCTTCGGGAATTATGGCAGGTATTAATGCCGTAAGGAGAGCAAACGGCGAGGAGCCTCTCATTCTTTCGGAAAATAATATGATAGGCGCCCTGTCACGGTATATCAGTGACGAGAGCGTAAGTAATTTTCAGCCTATGGGCGCAAACTTCGGTATACTTCCTCCCATAGAGCCGAAAATCAGAGATAAAAAGGAACGCTATGCCGCACTCGGCAGACGTGCACTTGACGGACTCGAAAAGGCGGAATGAAAAAATATGAAAATTATAGTTGACGCAATGGGCGGAGATAACGCACCCGACGAGATAATAAAGGGTTGTGCTCTTGCACTCGAGGAATTTGATATTGACGAGATAATTTTGCTCGGCGACGAAAAGGCGGTGCAAAACAGCGTTGAAAAAAACAATGTGCCGCTTGATAAGTTTCGTATTGTTCATTGCTCAGAGGTTATAGGCAACTGCGACGAGGCAAAAACGGTGCTCAAGGGCAAGCCCGACAGTTCTATGTCGGTCGGTTTCAGAATGCTCAACGACGGCGAGGGCGATGCCTTTGTCAGTGCGGGAAACACGGGTGCCATTACGGTCGGCGCAACCTTGATAACAAAGAGAATTAAAGGCGTTAAAAGACCTGCCATTGCCTCTGTTATGCCGAGCGCAGACAAACCGTTTTTGCTTATGGACTGCGGTGCAAACGCCGAATGTAAGAGCGAGTATTTGTATCAGTTCGGACTCCTGGGTTCACTTTATATGAAAAATGTTATGCATGTTGAGTGTCCGAAGGTCGCTCTTGCCAATAACGGCAGCGAGGAAACAAAAGGTACGCCGGTCGTTAAAGAGGCATATGCTCTTATGAAAAAAGCACCGTATAATTTTATCGGAAACATAGAGGGCAGAAGAATTCCCTACGGTGACGCAGATGTTGTGGTAGCCGACGGCTTTACCGGCAACTTGATACTTAAAACTTATGAGGGCGTCGCAAAGGTGCTTATGCAGGGAATCAAGGACGCTTTTTATAAAAATACGATTTCAAAATTATCGTATCTCGGCGTTCGCTCGGGAATCAATGATATGAAAACCCGCTTTGATTATAAGGAATACGGCGGAGCAGTTATGCTCGGAGTAAAAAAGCCGGTGGTTAAGGCGCACGGTTCGGCTGACGCACGCACTTTTAAGAATGCGATTAAGCAGGCGGTTTGGTTTTTGCAGACCGACTTGACAGAAAAGATAGAAAAGGAATTGGCTGAGAATTGATATGAAAACGCTTGAAGAAAAAATAAATTATACCTTCAAGAATAAGGATTTGCTTAAAGAGGCGCTGACTCATTCGAGTTATGCAAACGACTGCCAGTTGGGCTATAACAACGAGCGTATGGAATTTTTGGGCGATGCGGTGCTGAGTCTCGTTTCGGCACAGTATCTTTACGAGCGTTATCCCGATTGGCCCGAGGGCGATTTGTCAAAACTTCGCTCATCGCTCGTGTGCACTCAGTCGCTCTCGGATTTTGCCAGAGAGATTGATTTGGGCAATTATTTGCTCCTTGGCAGAGGTGAGGAAAAAACGGGCGGTGGCGACAGAAGTTCTAATTTGGAAAATGCCTTTGAGGCTCTCATCGCCGCCATATACCTTGACGGCGGAATGGAGCAGGCGAGAAAACACATTCTGCGTTTTTTGTCCAAGGATATAGACACCCATCATATTCCGTTTAAGGATTATAAGACAACGCTTCAAGAGGTCATCCAGCAGAATAAGGACGAAACGCTCAATTATGTTATCGTCAGCGAGGACGGACCTCCGCACGACAGAACTTTTAAGGCAGAAGTTCATCTTAACTCAAATGTTGTCGGCACGGGAGTCGGTAAGAGTAAGAAACAGGCAGAGCAGGAGGCGGCGAAAGAGGCTCTTTCGCTGATGGGAATTATATGAAAAAAGGAAATATAAGTCTTTTTATTCCGCATCTCGGCTGCCCTCACAAATGCTCATTTTGTAACCAAAATACCATTACGGGAAAGCAGACTCAGCCGAGCGCAGACGATGTAAGAGCCGCTGTTGAAACGGCACTTAGAAAAAAGAATTACGATTATGAAATAGCCTTCTTCGGCGGAAGTTTTACCGCAATAGACAGAGAGTATATGCTTTCTCTCTTAAAGGCGGCTTACGATTATGTTAAAGACGGCAGAGTAAACGGTATTCGTATCTCGACCCGACCCGACTGCATTGACGAAGAAGTGCTTGATATACTGAAAAAATACGGCGTTACCTCAATCGAACTCGGTGCACAGAGTATGGATGATGAGGTGCTTAGGGCTAATTTCAGAGGACATACGGCAGAGGATGTGGAAAATGCATCAAGACTTATTAAGTCTTACGGTTTTGAACTCGGACTTCAGATGATGACGGGTTTGTACCTCGATACAAACGAAAAGGCGATTGAAACGGCAAAAAAGTTGATAGCCCTGTCACCCGATACAATCAGGATTTATCCTACCGTTGTGCTGAAAAATACATATCTCGCAAAGCTTTACGAGGACGAATTATATAAGCCGCAGACAGTGGATGATGCTGCAAATTTGTGTACGAAAATAGTTCCGATGTTTGAAAAAGCGGGCATAAGAGTGATAAGGCTCGGACTTCATTCATCGCCGGAACTTAAGAAAAATATGATTGCCGGAGCGTTTCATGACAGTTTCGGCGAGATAGTCAAGAGCAGATATATGCTCAATAAAATATTAAAGTACCCACCTGCCGATTACGAGATTGTTGTTAATTCAAAATCCGTGTCGCAGTTAAAGGGACAGCAAAAGAGAAACATATACTTCCTTATGGAAGAGGGATATAACATAAAAGTCACGGTAAACGATAAGGTTGCCGCAGGCGATATTAAAATTATAAGACGGTAAAAAATATGCTACTCAGAACATTAGAAATGCAGGGATTTAAGTCATTCCCCGATAAAACTGAATTAAACTTCGGCAAGGGTATCACCGCTGTTGTGGGACCTAACGGCTCGGGAAAGAGCAATATTTCCGATGCTGTTCGCTGGGTTCTCGGCGAAACGAGCACAAAGTCGCTTCGTGGTTCTAAGATGGAGGATGTAATTTTCGGCGGTACTTCGAGTCGTAAGGCACTCGGCTTTGCCCAAGTCGTTCTGACTCTTGATAATACGGACGGTTCGCTTGACGGTCACGGCGATATTGTTACGGTCAGCCGTCGCTATTACCGTTCGGGCGAGAGCGAGTATAAGATAGACGGAGAGAACGTTCGCCGAAAGGATATTCACGAACTGTTTATGGATACGGGTCTCGGTGCAGACGGCTACTCTATGGTAGGTCAGGGCAAAATTGATTCTATCATTTCCGCAAAAAATGAGGACAGACGAGAACTCTTTGAAGAGGCGGCGGGAATTTCACGCTTTCGCCATAAGAGACGAGATGCAGAGAGAAGACTGGAGCAGGCGCAGGAAAATCTCGTTCGACTGCTTGACATTCTTGCGGAACTTGAGGGCAGAGTCGGTCCGCTTAAAAAGCAGAGCGAAAAAGCGCAGAAGTTTTTGTTGCTCAGCGACGAAAAGAAAACGCTTGAAATCGGCGTTTGGCTTAATAAAATAAATAAGTTTACGGTGGATTTGCGTGAGCAGGAGCATAAAATCGATGCCGCAAACGCATCGTACGAGGTTTGCGAAAAAGACTTGCTCGACCTTGAGAGCAGGCTTGAAAGTATTGCGAATGAGATTGCAGGCATAAATCTTGCAATCGAGCAGAGCAGACTCGGTGCCTCCGGTTTTGAGGAGGAGGCTTTGCGTAAGGACGGCGAGGCTTCCGTTCTTAACGCAACCGTAGAGCATAATAACGAAACCGTTGCCCGTCTTACGGCGGACATAAACGACGCCGACGATTCAGGCAAAAGTATAGACGAGCAGATTAAGCAAAAGCAGGCGATAATTGACGAAAATGAGCAGAAGTCGGCAGAGAAAAAGGCTATGCTCGAGGCTGTCGCAGGCGAACTCTCAAAGGTGCAGGACGAAAATTTGGAGATTTCGGACAAGACCCTTGAACTTAATAAAAAACTCACCTCTCTTACACTTCAACTCAGTGATGCAAAGGTTAAGGCGTCGCAGGCAAGCTCGTCCATAGAGGAAATCAATTCAAGAAAAGATACCTTGTCTGCTCAGATAGACAGCGTGGAAAAGGATATTGAATATACAAAAAGCCAAAAGGACGAAAGCGAGAAAAATCTCGAATTTATCAGGGAGAGAATATCCGAGTACGAAAATTCTCTCGGCGGCTATCGCATTAAACTTCAGGGCAAGACCGAGGCTGCAGAGAAGATAAGAGATAAAGTAAATTCTCTCTCCAGAAAATACGGCGAAAAAACCGACAGAGCCAATGTTCTTCTCGACCTTGAAAAGAATATGGAGGGCTTCTCGGGAGCGGTTAAGGCTGTGCTTAAGCAGAGCCAAAACAAGGCACTTTCCGGCATTCACGGAACACTGTCTCAACTTATCACGGTCGATAACGAATATTCCACCGCTATCGAAATCGCACTCGGTGCGGCTATGCAGAATATCGTTGTTTCTTCCGAGAGCGACGCAAAAAGGGCTATCGCTTATCTTAAACAGAATAATGTCGGCAGAGCAACATTTCTCCCCATATCGGCAATAAAACCACGCATTATGCAGGAAAAGAATTTGGACGATAATTTCGGCTTTGTGGATGTAGCGTCAAATCTTGTAGAATGCGACGGACAGTACCGTGATATTATAGAAAATCTGCTTGGCAGGGTTATGATTGTTGAGGATATTGACTGTGCCGTAGGTATTTCTAAGAGATATGAAAACAAATACAAGACCGTAACTCTTGACGGTCAGGTTATTAATCCGGGCGGTTCAATGACGGGTGGCTCAAAGGGCAGAGGCAGCGGCGTTCTCTCCCGTGCAAACCTTATAGAGCAGTTGAAGGACGAGGCTCGGGAAATTAAAAACGAACTCGACAGCGCACAACTCGAACTCAAAAAGGCTGTTGAGGCGGCTAATCTTGCAGGTGCAGACTTGCAGGGCGCAGACGCCGATTTGAGAAACGCAAAGGAAGAACTCATCAGAGCAGAGGGCGACGATAAACTTATTGGAGACAAACTTTCGTCCTTTGAGGCGCAAAAGGCGGCTATGCTTCGTGAACAGGAAAACAGCGAGGGCAGAATCCTTCTCTTTGAGAAGGCAGGCAAAAAGGCTCAGGCGGACTGCGAGCGAATCAAAGCGGAGAGTGAGGAGACCGAAAACGAACTCAACTCGATTTCCGAGGGCGCAAGCGAACTTATTAAAAAGCGTGACGATATTCGTGAGAGAACAGAAAGCATAAACCTTGAACTTGTTACCCTGACAAAGGATACGGAGGCGGCAAGACAGGCTGTTATCGAACTTGAACTCAGAAAGGCTAATCAGTCCGACAGGGTTAAATCCATTAATGACGAAATCGCCGAAATCAATGCCAAAAACGAAGCTTTGCTTTTGTCAATAAATGATATTAAATCGCAGGCGGACGCTCTCAGAAAAAGAGCGGCCGAGGCGGGAGAGTCGGTGCAGAGCGAAATCGAACGCCGCAACGAACTCGAAAAGCAGACTAACGAACTCAGAGCCGACGAAAAGGCAAGACTTCAGGACAAGGAAAAACTTTCGTCCGACCTCGTAAGGTTAGAGGAACGAAAGAATAATATGAAAAAGGAATATGACGAACTCGGCGATATGCTCTTTGAGCAGTATGAACTTACAAAGCCCGAGGCTGAAATGCTCGGCATAGTCATAGAGGATATGTCGGCGGCTAAGAAAAGGCTTCACGAGATTAAGGTTGCAATAAGAGGGCTCGGCTCGATTAATGTCGGCGCAATCGAAGAATATAAGGAAGTCAGCGAAAGATATACTTTCCTTAAAGAACAGATTGACGATATTGAGGCATCAAAGAAAGAACTCGGCAATATCATATCAGACCTTACGACATCTATGAGCGAAAAGTTCCTTACTCAGTTTAAGAAGATAAACGAGGAATTTAAGATAAGTTTTTCGGATTTCTTCGGCGGAGGCAAGGGCGAACTCATTCTTGAGGACCCGAACAACTGTCTTGAATCGCCGATTGAAATTAAAATTCAGCCGCCCGGAAAATCGGTGCAGAACATTAACCTGTTCTCCGGCGGAGAAAAATCGCTTGCCGCAATGGCACTTTTGTTCAGCGTGCTTAAGGTTCAGCCGTCGCCGTTTTGTATTTACGATGAGGTTGAGGCGGCACTTGATGATGTAAATGTTGAGCGATTTGCAAAATATATGCGCCGTATGACGGACAAAACGCAGTTCATTTCAATCACTCACCGTAGGGGCACTATGGAAGAGGCGGATGTGTTGTACGGAGTAACGATGCAGGAAAAGGGAGTGTCGAAACTTCTTGAACTTCAATCGACCGAACTCGCCGCTAAAATGGGATTAGACGCATAGTAAAGAGGTAAATATGGGATTATTTGAAAAATTAAGAAAAGGTTTAAAAAAGACGAGAACAGAGGGTATGACCGCACAGGTTGACAGCGTTCTCGAGTCACACGAAAAAATTACCGACGAACTTTTTGACGAACTCGAAGAGGTGCTCATTATGGGCGATGTCGGCTTTCCGACAGCGGAGAGGGTTATCGGCGACCTTAAAGAAAAAATTGCAAACGATAATATCACAAGCGTTCCCGAAGTGCGAGAAACCTTAAAGGATATTGTAGCCGGCGTAGTGTGGGGCGGCAGTTATTTGTCACTTCGTACAAAGCCGTCGGTTATTCTTGTAATCGGTGTAAACGGAGTGGGAAAAACCACTACAATCGGTAAACTTGCAATGCGACTTAAGTCCATGGGCAGAAGCGTTGTGCTGGGTGCTGCGGATACCTTCAGAGCAGGTGCGATAGAGCAACTTCAGGTTTGGGCAGACAGAGCGCAGGTACCGCTTGTAAAGCACGGCGAGGGTGCAGACCCGGCGGCTGTTGTTTATGATACCATTCAGTCGGGCAAGGCGAAAAATGCCGATGTTATTATCATAGATACCGCAGGCAGATTGCATAATAAGAAAAATCTTATGGACGAACTTAATAAAATCAGTCGTGTTATTGACCGTGAACTTCCCGACGCAAGCCGTGAGACACTGCTTGTCCTTGACGCAACAACAGGTCAAAATGCCGTTAATCAGGCAAAGGACTTTAAGGAAGCGGCAGGCATTACCGGCATTATTCTCACAAAACTTGACGGAACTGCAAGAGGCGGCGTTGTGCTTGCCATAAACAATGAACTTGATGTGCCTGTTAAATTTATCGGCGTCGGCGAGCAGATAGATGATTTACAGCCGTTTGATGCAGAGGCGTTTGCTTCGGCTATGTTCGATTTGACCCCTGCTCACGGCGAGGACGATTCAATTAAGGAATTTATGCACAGCAACGACCCCGAACCCGAAGAGAAAGAGGAAAAATAATGGATTTTATTTTAGCAACAAACAATATGAAAAAACTTGCGGAAATGCAAAGAATACTCTCTCCGCTCGGAATAAATGTCGTTACCGCAAAGATGCTCGGCATTACACTTCCAGAGGTAGTCGAGGACGGAGACACCTTTGAGGCTAACGCAAAAATAAAGGCAGAAAGCGCCTGCAAAATCACAGGCTTGCCTGCCATAGCCGATGACAGCGGACTGTGCGTTGATTATCTTGACGGTTATCCGGGAATATACTCCGCACGGTTTGCAAATATAGAAATTCACGGCGGAGAATGCGTGGATAATGAAAGAAACGCAGACGATGAGGATAACAATAATCTTCTGCTTAAAAAGCTCAAAGGCGTTGAAAAAGAAAAACGCACGGCATATTACGTATGCGCTATTTGCTGTATCTTTCCTGACGGAAAAGAGATTACCGTAAGGGGCGAATGCCACGGACATATCGGCTTTGAGCGTGACGGAAACGCAGGCTTCGGCTATGACCCGTTGTTTATAATAAACGGAAAATCATTCGGAAAATACGAGGGCGAGGAGAAAGACAAAATCTCCCACAGAGGCAAAGCTCTCAGATTACTTGCTAAGGAATTGGAGAAAATTATATGACATCAAAGGAAAGAGCCGCTTGGCGTGCAAAGGCTAATTCACTCGAGCCTATTATTCAGATAGGCAAGGAGGGAATTACCGATAACCTTATTACCCAGATTGACGATACTTTGGACGTGCGTGAGTTGATTAAAATAAGAGTTCATCTTGAGACCGCACCCGAGAGTCCTAAGCAATTTGCGCCCAAATTGGCAGAGGCTTTGCAGGCGGAGGTTATTCAGGTTATAGGCGGAGTGATAGTCCTTTACCGTAAGGCAGACCCCGATAAAATTGCGGAGAAAAAGAAAAAAAGAGGCTCGGGTTCGGCAAAGGCAAAGGCAAAGAAAAAGGTAAAAATTAAAGGTCTCAGACAAAGACAGAGAGAAAAGGAAGCAAAAAATCCTTATGCTGTTTATGACAGAATGAATAAGGATAAAAACAAAAAGCAGAGCAGAACAAAGTGATATGAAAACAGGAATTTTCGGCGGAGCGTTTAACCCTGTGCATAACGGACATATCGCTCTGGCAAAGCACTATATGACTTCGCTCGGACTGGAGCGGATTATCTTTATTCCGACTCACATTCCACCGCATAAGACGGACGAACTTTTGGCGAGCGAGGCGGACAGAATAAATATGCTTGTCGTTGCTTTATCGGGATTTGACAATTTTGAGATTGATGACTGCGAGTTTAAGCGAGAGGGAAAAAGTTATACTTACGATACTGTTGTTTATCTAAAGGACAAGTATCCCGATGATGATTTTTACTTAATCGTCGGAGAGGATCAGTATTTATTTTTCGATAAGTGGTACAGGTATGAGGATATATTAAAACTTACAACCGTTGTTACCGCCTGCCGACATATAAACAGGTATAAAGAATTATTACAATATAAGAGCAGTCATATCAAAATGAAAAATTCGATTGTCTCCGATTTCGATGTTATCGAAGTGTCGTCGTCTCAAATCAGGGACGGAATTAAGGCAAAGAAAGATATTTCTTCCCTCGTTTCCGACGGAGTGGAAAAATATATTAAGGAGCATGGCTTATATGTATGATTTTGAAAAGTACGAAAATTTGATTAAAGAACGCCTCTCCGAACACAGATTTATTCATTCAATGAATGTGGCAAAGAGAGCGAGAGAACTTGCACTTCTTAACGGCGTAGACCCCGACAAGGCATATCTTGCAGGTATTTTGCATGATATAACAAAGGAAATGCCATACGATGAGCAGGAAAAATATATGCATCTCTCTCCCTCTGCTCTTGAAAAAAGTAATAAATTGGTGTATCATCAAATCTCGGGAGCCGAGTACGTAAAAAGAAAACTCGGCATTACCGATGAGGAAATACTCTCGGGGATAAGGTATCATACCACGGGCAAAGAAAATATGAGCGTGTTCGATATGGTGATATATCTGGCTGATTTAACGAGTGCGGAGCGAAGTTATAACGATGTGGAATATGTCAGAACGCTTGCGGATAAATCGCTGTTTGAGGCTATGCTTTACGCACTGAAATTTACAATTACCGATTTGGTAAAAAGACAGGAAATTATACATCCCGACACCCTTAACTGCTATAATTGGGCGCTCGGTAAAATAAAAGCAGAAAGTGGAATTATATGACGAAGGATAATTATTTGGACATTGCAAAAATTGCCGTTAAGGCGATGGACAGCAAAAGAGGCGAGGATATAGAAGTAATTAAAGTATCGGATATTACGGTGCTTACCGATTATTTTGTAATTGCAACGGCTAACTCAAATACTCAACTTAAGGCTATGGCTGACGAGGTCGAATATAAACTCTCCGAGGCAGGCTATGAGCCGCACCATATAGAGGGCGAGAGAAGCGAGTGGGTTTGCCTTGATTATATCGGAACGGTTATTCACATTCTCCTAAAGCAGCAGCGTGGGTTTTATCAAATTGAACGTCTGTGGGAGGACGGCGAAAAGGTCGATATAGACGATATTATTGTAAAGGATTAAGAGATTTACTTAGGAGGAAAAGGTAATGGAATATAATTTTAAGCAGATTGAATCAAAATGGCAGAATGTGTGGTATTCACAAAATACATTTGCGGCAAAGCAGGATTTTACATTGCCGAAGTATTACTGCCTTGTTGAGTTTCCGTACCCGAGCGGACAGGGACTTCACGTAGGACATCCACGTTCATATACGGCGCTTGATATTGTTGCAAGAAAGAAAAGACTTGAGGGCTATAATGTTCTTTATCCCATGGGATGGGACGCATTCGGTCTGCCTACCGAGAATTTTGCAATTAAAAACCATATTCACCCCGCAGAGGTAACAAAGAAGAATGTAGCTCACTTTAAGGAACAACTTCAGTCACTCGGTTTTAGCTTTGACTGGACGAGAGAGATTAACACTACCGACCCATCATATTATAAGTGGACTCAGTGGATTTTCCTTCAGCTTTACAAGAAGGGTCTTGCATATAAGAAAGAAATGGCAGTAAACTGGTGCACCTCGTGTAAGTGCGTTCTTGCAAACGAGGAAGTTGTAAACGGCGTTTGCGAGCGTTGCGGCAGTGAGGTTATCCGTAAAAATCAGAGCCAGTGGATGCTTAAAATTACTGCATATGCAGACAGACTTGTTAAGGATTTGGATGATGTTGATTTTATCGAGAGAGTTAAGACCCAACAGCGTAACTGGATAGGCCGTTCTACCGGTGCGGAGGTTGACTTCGGTACAACTCTCGGCGATACCCTTACGGTATATACCACCCGTCCCGACACTCTTTTCGGTGCAACATATATGGTTATTTCTCCCGAGCATCCGCTAATCGAGAAGTGGGCAGATAAGATTACAAATCTTGACGAGGTTCGTAAGTATCAGGACGAAGCCGCTCATAAATCGGATTTTGAGCGTACCGAACTTAATAAGGAAAAGACAGGCGTTAAGCTTGAGGGCGTAATGGGTATTAACCCTGTAAACAATGCCGAAATTCCTATCTTTATTTCCGACTATGTACTCGTGTCCTACGGTACGGGTGCCATTATGGCTGTACCTGCTCACGATACTCGTGACTGGGAATTTGCTAAGAAGTTTAATCTTCCTATTATAGAAGTAGTTAAGGGCAGTGAGGTCGGCGTAGAAAACGAAGCATTTACCGACTGTGCTACCGGCGTTATGACTAACTCCTCTTTCCTCACCGGTATGAGCGTTGAGGAGGCTAAAAAGGCAATTACCGAGTGGCTTACAAAAGAGGGCAAGGGTCACGAAAAGGTTAACTTCAAGCTTCGTGACTGGGTATTCTCACGCCAGAGATATTGGGGCGAGCCTATTCCGATTGTTAAGTGCGAAAAGTGCGGTTATGTACCGCTTGATGAGAGCGAACTTCCGCTTACTCTGCCTAATGTTGAGTCCTATGAGCCTACTGATACCGGCGAATCTCCGCTTGCAAAAATGACCGATTGGGTTAATACAACCTGTCCGTGCTGCGGTGGTCCGGCAAAGAGAGAGACCGACACCATGCCTCAGTGGGCAGGTTCGTCATGGTACTTCCTCAGATACTGCGACCCTCATAACGATAAGGAACTTATTTCTAAGGAGGCCGCAGAATATTGGACACCCGTTGATTGGTACAACGGCGGTATGGAGCATACGACTCTTCACCTCCTTTATTCGAGATTTTGGCATAAATTCCTTTATGACATCGGCGTTGTTCCTACTTCGGAGCCGTATAAGAAGAGAACTTCGCACGGTATGATTCTCGGCGAAAACGGCGAGAAAATGTCGAAGTCCAGAGGCAATGTCGTTAACCCCGACGAAATCGTAGACGCCTACGGTGCAGACACAATGCGTCTTTATGAAATGTTCATCGGCGATTTTGAAAAGGCTGCTCCGTGGAATTCCGATTCAATTAAAGGTTGTAAGAGATTTATCGAAAAGTACTGGAATCTTCAGGAAAAGGTGAAAGACGGCAACGAGTATTCACCCGAGCACGAGGCTCTTATGCATAAGACGATTAAAAAGGTTACTTATGATATTGATAATCTTAAGGCAAATACCGCTATCGCATCTATGATGACTCTTGTAAACGAGTTCTCACAAAAGGGTTGCAACAAGGCTGAACTTAAAACTCTTACGATTCTTCTCAATCCGTTTGCTCCTCATGTTACGGAGGAAATGTGGCAGGTTATGAACTTCGGCGGTATGGTTAACGAGGCTCAGTGGCCGACTTATGACGAGGAAAAGACTAAGGAAAATAGCGTTGAGATAGTTATTCAGGTTATGGGTAAGGTTCGTTCAAAACTTACCATTCCCGTGGATATGTCTAAGGACGAAGTTCTCGCCGCAGCTAAGGCAGACGCTAAGATTGCAGAACTTCTCGACGGTAAGGAAATAAAAAAGGAAATATATGTTCCCGGTAAACTCGTTAATTTTGTTGCCATGTAAAAAGGCTTTGTATAGGGGGAATATATATGTCGGAAAATAAGGCGGCAGATTGTTGTGAGGAAGATTGCATCCACGAAAATCTGCTGAAAATCGTTAATGAAAAAATGCCCGCCGAGACAGAATTATATGATTTGTCGGAACTGTTTAAGGTGTTCGGCGATTCAACAAGAATAAGAATTTTGTTCGTTCTTTTTGAGGCGGAGGTTTGCGTGTGCGACCTTGCAAATGCGCTTAATATGACGCAGTCTGCCATATCGCACCAACTCAGAATACTAAAGGCAAATAAACTTGTAAAGAGCAGGCGAGAGGGAAAGTCCGTTTTCTATTCTCTCTCCGATGACCATGTACGCACTATTATTGCTATGGGTCTCGAACATATTGAAGAAAGCGATTGATAAAAAATAAGGAGGCGGTTGTAATGAAAAGACTTTTGTGCGTTGTTTTGTCGCTCGGTTTTTTCGTTGCGACCGCTTTTTGCGTTCCTTTTTCCGCTTCGGCTAAGGAGTATAAGGGCACGCAAATAAAAAACAGCACTACATATTATTACTATGACGCCGTTGATAAAACTCTTTATATAAACGGAAACGGAGATATTCCGAATCTCTCTAACAGTACGGCGAGTATTCCGTGGCTTGAATGGGAAAGCGGTAAAATTCAGAGGGTGGTCGTTTCAGAGGGTATTACCTCTCTTGGAGATTATGTGTTTTACGGCGTTCAGGCAAAGGAGTTTGTACTTCCTACCACGTTAAAGAGAATAGGCACATATTCTCTTTCGCTTACCAATGGTATGACCGAGTGGAATTTGCCGTTTGGGATAGAGACTATCGACTCGAACGCATTTAATAACTGCGTTAAGATGAAAAGTATTACTTTGCCGAAATCGGTTAAGACGATCGGCGACAGGGCTTTTGCTTCGTGCACTTCTCTTGAGAGCATTGTCATTCCGTCATCTGTGGAAAAGGTGGGCAGTAACGCTTTTTACAGATGTACTTCGCTTAGCAGTGCAGAGTTTGCTTCGCCCACCCAAAAAACGGCAGTTGGCTCAAAAGCGTTTTACGGTTGCATTTCTTTGCTTAATGTAACCCTTCCGAGTAACGCATCTTGTGATGTTATGTCATTCGGTTATAACATTTCAAATAAGGTAATTGACGGCTTTTCGCTTAAGGTTTACTCCGAATCGCAGCCGTATTATTACGCAAAGAATAACGGGATTTTGTATTCGCTTTTGCTCAGTTTTGACCTTAACGAATGCGTGGAAAATCCCAATACGATTACTTCCGATATAATTAACGATAAGTTGCATTATACTTTTACGCCTAAAACAAATCAACGCTACAACATTTATTCTTCGGGTGAGTGCGATCTCAAAGCTCAGCTTTACCTTGACGGAAAATTGATTGCCGAGAGCGACGATATTGATAAATCAAATTCGGGTTTTTGTTTTGACGAGATTATGCAAAAGGGCAAAAAGTACGATATTTATGTCTCCTCCGTTAAGATGACCGGTGATTACAGTATATTTGTTTATCCGAGTGAGATTTCTGCTCTGTCGGTTTACAGAGGCTCACTCAATGTTTCCGCCGCCGATTCTAAGCAGGACGGAAATAAGCGTATTTTTCTCATTACCGATTCTATGCTCGGCGGTTTCATTCTCAGCGTATCCTTTGCAGACGGACAAAAAGAAGAAATTTATTACAGCAGATACATTGCCGGCGATTATGTAAAAAATGCCGATGATCAAAGTGAAAAGCCATTCTCCTGCGGAGAAAATGAGGCACACCTTTCGCTAAAAGGCTGTAATGCTTCTTATCCGTTTACGGTAAAGCACAGTTATGTGGGAGAGGTTATTAATCCTACGGTCGATAACGACGGCTATACCCTTTATACTTGTGTTAATTGCGACGACAGCTATAAGGCTGATTTTGTCGAAACAACCTCGTATAAGGTTACGGGCAGATTCGTTATGGACGAGGACAGTTACGGTGCGCACGAAAATAATATTGCGTATTCTCAAGCCTATATTACGCTTGACGGCAGAAGATATAACGTAAACGCCGACGGCACATGGTGTGTTCGTACTTACGATGATTGTTATGCAACGGTTCATAATGAATACGGAGAAAACGCACGGCTTTATCTGAGCGTTGATGAAAAAGGCAGTTATGATTACGGAAACATTGCACTTAAACCTTATGATATGAACGCTGACGGCGTTGTAAACGCAAAGGATTATTTGATTTATTACTACGAAAAAAGAGATACTCTCGGGGACGATTATTGGCAGTTTGGCAATAATTATTTGCTCAGGAGAAGAAGTTAAAGGTACAGACAGGCAAAAATGCTGTCTGTGCCTTGTTTTGGTTTAATATTTATATTATTTTGCTTGAAATAGTATATAAAATAAAGTATAATATTTACATTAATTTTAACATTGATTTCAGGGGTGATTTGTTTATGAAAAAGGTTGCAATTATTATGGGCTCGGACAGCGATTTGCCCGTTGTTACACCGGCAATTAAACAACTCAGAGAACTCGGCATTGAGACAGAGGTAAGGGTTATGTCAGCCCACCGTACTCCCGAGGAGGCTCATGAGTTTTCAAAGAATGCGATAGATAACGGCTTCGGCGTTATTATTGCCGCAGCAGGTATGGCTGCTCATTTGGGCGGTGTGCTTGCCGCTTCGACCACGCTTCCAGTTATCGGTATCCCGTGCTCGGCTAAGGTGCTCGACGGTATGGATGCTATGCTTGCAACCGTTATGATGCCTCCGGGAATTCCGGTTGCCACAGTCGGCGTAAATGCGGCTAAGAATGCCGCTCTCCTTGCCGCAGAAATTTTGTCGGTGGGCGATGATGAACTTATGAATAAACTTATCAATATGCGTAAGGCTATGGCTCAGCAGGTCAGAGAAAAGGACAAGGCTTTGCAGGAAAAACTTAAGGAAATCTGAAAATCGTAATTTATCTGTACGAATTTTATGTATACAAATTAAAGGAGTTATTTATGGAAAAGAGTTTCAGCGACAGCTATGCAGCAGCAGGTGTGGATGTAACGGCAGGATATGAGTCGGTAGAACTTATCAAATCTCATGTTAAGCGTACGAATATACCGGGAGTTATCGGCGGTATCGGAGGCTTTGGCGGAATGTTTGAGCTTGCGTCGGCACAGTATAAAAATCCCGTTCTCGTATCGGGCACCGACGGCGTGGGAACAAAGATTAAACTTGCGTTTCTTATGGATAAGCACGATACAATCGGTATTGATTGCGTGGCAATGTGTGTAAACGATGTTGCGTGTTCGGGTGCAAAGCCGCTTTTCTTTCTCGATTATATTGCTTGCGGAAAGAATTATCCAGAAAAGATTGAGCAGATAGTTAAGGGCGTTGCCGACGGTTGCGTTATGTCGGGCTGTGCACTTGTAGGCGGCGAAACCGCAGAGCATCCCGGTATGATGCCAAATGAGGAATATGACCTTGCGGGCTTTACCGTAGGAATCGGCGAAAAGGATAAACTTGTGTCGGGCGAACATCTTAAAGCCGGAGACGCAATTATCGGCGTTGCTTCTTCGGGCGTTCATTCAAACGGCTTTTCGCTTGTTCGTAAGGTTTTCGATATTAACGAAAAGACCATTGATGTTTATTATGACGAACTCGGAGCAAAACTCGGCGAGACTCTTTTGACTCCTACCAGAATTTATGTTAAGCCCCTCCTCGCTCTTATGGACGAGGTCAGAGTAAATGCAATTTCGCATATTACGGGCGGCGGATTTTATGAGAATGTTCCGAGAATGCTTAATGATAACACCCTTGCGGTAATTGAAAAGGATAAGTGTTTTAAGCTTCCTATTTTTGACCTTATCCAAAAAACGGGCAACATTCCCGAAAGAGATATGTATAATACCTTTAATATGGGTACGGGTCTTATGCTCTGCGTTGACAGTGACAAGGCTGATGAGGCGGTAAGAATTCTTAATGCAAACGGCGAGCAGGCTGCTGTAATCGGCGAGATTAAGAACGGACAAAAGGGAGTAGAAATATGCTGAACATAGCAGTATTTGTTTCGGGCGGCGGAACTAATCTGCAAGCCCTTATCGACGCACAGGACAGAGGCGAGATAAAAAACGGAAAAATCACCTTTGTTCTTGCCTCTAACGAAAACGCTTATGCACTCGAACGAGCAAAAAGAGCGGGCATAGATACGGCTGTGGTAAGCAGAAAACAGTATGAAAGCAAAGCGGATTACGATAAGGCGGTGCTTAAAACTCTTGACGGCAGGGATATAGATTTGATAGTCCTTGCAGGTTTTCTTTCCATTCTCGGCGAGGATCTTGTATCAAAATACAATAACAGAATTATCAATGTTCACCCCAGCCTTATCCCTCTTTTTTGCGGCGACGGCTTTTACGGCAAAAAGGTGCATAAGGCAGTTCTCGACAGCGGAATGAAAGTTACGGGTGCTACCGTGCATTTTGTAAACGAGATTACAGACGGCGGCGCAATTATACTCCAAAAGGCTGTTCCGATTGAACAGGGAGATAACGGGGACATCTTGCAGTATCGTGTTATGCGTCAGGCAGAGTGGGAAATTTTGCCGAAAGCGGTTTCTCTTTTCTGCGAGGGCAGAATTAAAATAAACGGCAACAAAACAGAAATTATATGAGGTGCAGTATGAAAATCGAATCACTTGCAGCAGAACTTAATACAAATTCATATCCCGGCAGAGGAATTGTCCTCGGAAAGTCGGCAGACGGAAAAAGAGCGGTCATCGCTTACTTTATAATGGGCAGAAGCGTTAATTCGAGAAACAGAATTTTTGAAGAAAACGACAGAGGCGGCATTCGCACGAAGGCTTTTGATGAAAGTAAGATGGAAGATCCGAGCCTTATTATTTATAATCCGGTGCTTAAATTTGAGGATAAGACGATTGTAACAAACGGCGACCAGACCGATACGGTTTATGATTTTTACGCTCAGGGCAAGTCATTCTGCGACGCACTTTTCACTCGTGAGTTTGAGCCGGACGAACCTAATTACACTCCGAGAATTTCGGGCGTTATAAGAGCAAACGGTGATTACACAATGTCTATTCTCAAATCCAATAACGGAGTTCCCGAGTGCCTCAGATTTTTCTTTGATTATCCGGCTGAACCCGGACTGGGACATTTTATCCATACATATAAGTGCGACGGAAATCCGATTCCGTCCTTTGAGGGTGAACCTACACCGATTAAATTAGGCAATGAGAGCATTGACGAATTTACCGATATGCTCTGGAATAATCTTAACGAAGACAATAAGGTTTCGCTTTTCACTCGCTATATCGACCTTAACACAGGCGATGAGGAAACACGAATCGTTAATAAGAATAAGTAAACGGAGGAGAGCAGATGAGGGTTTTGGTAGTCGGCTCGGGCGGCAGAGAGCACGCTCTTGTCAGAAAAATTAAGGAATCAAAGAAGGTTGATTATATAGCTTGCTGTCCCGGTAACGGCGGCATATCATATGATGCAGAATGCTTTGATGTTTCAGCCACCGATATTGACGGCGTGGTAAAACTGGCAAAGGAGATAAAAGCCGATTTTGTTGTTGTTGCTCCCGATGACCCGCTTGTTATGGGCATGGTTGACGCACTCAACGCAGAGGGCTTCGCCACATTCGGACCTAGGGCAAACGCCGCAATTATTGAGGGCTCTAAGGTGTTCTCTAAGGAACTTATGAAAAAATACAATATCCCGACCGCTAAATATAACGTATTTGATAAAGCGGAAGATGTTATTAATTACATCAAGGCGGAGAATGAATTTCCTACCGTCATTAAGGCTGACGGCTTGGCTCTCGGCAAGGGCGTAATAATTCCCGAAACGCTTGACGAGGCTGTCGCAGGTGTTAAGGAAATTATGGAGGATAAGATTTTCGGCGACTCCGGTAATAATGTTGTTGTTGAGGAATTTCTTACCGGACCCGAGGTCTCCGTTCTCGCTTTTACAGACGGAAAATGCGTAAAGCCTATGGTTACTTCAATGGACCATAAGCGTGCACTCGACGGAGATAAGGGTTTTAATACCGGCGGTATGGGCACCGTTTCTCCCAATCCTTATTATACCGACGAAATCGCCGAGGAATGTATGAACACCATCTTTCTCCCGACGATTGAGGCTATGAATAAGGAGGGCAGAACTTTTAAGGGCTGTCTTTACTTCGGTCTTATGCTTACCCCTAAGGGACCTAAGGTTATCGAATATAACTGTCGCTTCGGCGACCCTGAGACTCAGGTGGTTCTCCCCAGACTTAAAACCGATATAATGGATATTTTTGAGGCAATTAATAATGAAACTCTTTCCGATTTGGATATTGAATGGGACGACAGAGCGTGCACCTGCGTAATTATGGCATCGGGCGGCTATCCTAAATCTTATCCTAAGGGAATAGAAATTAACGGACTTACCGACGGGCAGTTAGACGGAGTAACCGTTTATCACGCAGGCACAAAGCGTGACGGTGACAAACTCGTTACTTCGGGCGGCAGAGTGCTGGGCGTTACCGCTCTCGGCGAATCTATTGAGGACGCCCTCGCAAAATCATATGCCGGCGTAGAGAAGATTAAATTTGACGGTGCACATTACAGAAAAGACATCGGTCAAAAGGCGCTTAATGCACTAAAATGACCAAATAATACAAAAAGTTATTGACAATTATACAAAAAGTGATTATACTAATCCTGTATTAATTTTTGTAGAGTAGGGGATTAAACTATGGCTACGGTAAAAAAAAGTAAAAAGAAAAAAATCGTATGGGCTGTTATAGCCGTTGTTCTTGTTGCTGCTATTGTAGTTGCTTCGGTAGTTATTTCTACTAATAAGAATAAACAGCAGGTAAGCCTTAATACAATCGGCGTTGACACAATAGTTCAGACTGTAAGTTCAACAGGCGAGGTAACATCGGGACTTAAGAGAGATTACACCGCAGGCACGATTGCAACCGTTAAAGAAGTTTTTGTTAAGGTGGGCGACAGCGTATCAAAGGGCGACAGGATTGCGACATTCGATACATCTAACCTTGACGCACAGGTAAGTAATCTTGCAGTGACATACAATGATGCACAGGCTGCTTATAATACCGCTCTTAAAAATCAAAATGATGCAAAGGCTCAGCTTGCTTCGGTTAATTCGCAGATTGCTTCTCTTGAAAGCAGTATTGATTCCATGGCGTCTGAGAATAATAAGAAAAAAACCGCATCCGCTTCTGCTTCAAAGGGCGAAGAGCAAACATATTCTGTTGATTACAATTCGGGTGTTGTTACATATGCAGACGGTACGCTCGGCGGTATTACCGGCGGCACAGACGATATTCAGAAACAGCTCAAGGAACTTATTGATAACATCAAGGACCTTACCGGCAGTATTGATAAGACAAACCAGCTTGTTCAGGCTCTTGTGGAGGAACTTTCAAAGCTTGGCGATAATATTGAAAATTTCGACCAGGATGCTTTTGCAAAAAAGGTTGCAGAAGCTGTAAAGCAGGGTATCGTTGATGCAGTCGAGGAGATTGATTGGAACGCTATCGTTAAGGAAATCTCTTCATCAAATGATGTTAAGTTGGCAACCGCACAGGTGCAGCTTTCCGCTCTCCAGGCTCAAAAAGAAGTTTATTCCGTACTGGCTAAGGGCACAACCGTTGATGCGCAAAAGCAACTTGTTAATACTTCAAAGTCGGCTTACGATTCTGTACTGAAGGCACAAAAGGAACTTGACGCAGGTTGGACAGCAGATTTTGACGGCGTTATCACCGCTTGCTCTATTAATTCGGGCTCGCAGACAACCGCACTCCAAACTGCAGTTACACTCGAAAATATGTCGCAGAGAGTTGTTACGATTTCTCTGGGTGAATATGATGTTCATAAGGTTAAGGTTGGTATGAAAGCGACTGTTACCACCGCATACGGAAAATATGACGGCGAGGTTGCTTCTATCGCTCCGACTGCTACGGGCGGTTCGAATGGTTCTATGCTTGATTCTGTCGGTTCAATGGCAGGTATCAGCGGTCTTTCTTCTCTCACAGCTACGGGTGCAGGCGTAGAATGCAAAGTAGTTGTAGACCAGCCAGATGAAAATATTATCATCGGATTTAATGCAGATGTTGAGATTGTAACCGGTACATATGATAATGTTCCGTGCGTACCTATTGAGTCTATCGTTCTCGAAAAAGAGGGCACATATGTATATCTTTATGATGAGGATACTCAGACGGTTACAAAGACCGCTATAAAGACCGGTGCAACCTCCGATACCTCGTATGAGATTACATCGGGACTCTCACAGGGACAAAAGATTGTCGCTACTCCTCAATCCGATTATAAGGAAGACACCTTTAAGGTTAAGGTAGTTGATAAAGTTAAATAAGAGGTAATATAGGTGAATATAACAGAAAGCTTAAAAATCGCTATAAAGTGTATAAAAGCAAATTGGATGCGTTCTGTGCTTACTATGCTCGGTATTATTATCGGTATTACTTCGGTTATTATGATAGTCGGTGCAGGTACGGGCGTAAGGGACTATATTGTCGGTCTTATCGAGGATATGGGTTCAAATGCCGTGTTGGTGTCCTGCGATACAACCCAGGCAACCGACAACGACTATATCACCCTTGAGGATGTCGATAATATTAAAACGAAGGTCAGCGGCGTTGAGCGTTGTTCACCAATGCTTATGGGTTTCGGTAACGCTACTATCGATAAGACCGCTACCGAGGCTACCGTAATGATGGTCGGTGTAAACAGTGATGTTCAGTTTGCTATGACTAATACCTGCGAATACGGAAGATTCTTCACAGATGAGGAATATGCCGCAAATGCGCCGTATGCCGTTATGGGTATTGAGTCGGCAAAGAATGTTTTCGGCTATGAGGACGCAACGGGCGAGAGCATTACCGTTACTTCATCGGGTAAGTCGATGAAGATTAAGGTTTGCGGTGTTGCTAACATTGACTCGCTTACCAGTTCACTCGGCGGCGGAGGCAATATCGGTCAGATGTTCCAAAACGGCTCTGATAAACCTGTAATTGCTCTGTTTATGCCATGCACAACCCTTACTCAGATAACAGGCGCAAGTGCAAATCTCTCCAGTGTTTTCGTAATCGCTAAAGAGGGTGCGGACTATGATGCAGTAGGTAACGCAACCGTTAACTACCTGAAGGCTGCTCACGGCAACTATTCTAACGGTATGTATACTGCTCAAAATATGGCTACATATATCGAAATCGTAGATATTATTATGAAGGTTCTTACTATTTTCATCGCAGGTGTAGGCGCTATTTCTCTTCTTGTCGGCGGTATCGGTGTTATGAATATTATGCTTGTTTCCGTAACTGAACGAACCAGGGAGATAGGTATTCGTAAATCTCTGGGAGCTAAGACACGAGTGATTACTATGCAGTTTCTTACCGAGTCGGTTATACTTTGTCTTATCGGTGGTATAATCGGCGTAACGCTGGGACTCGCCGGGGCGTACGGAGCTTGTGCGATTATAGATATTCAGCCTAAGATTAGTGTCTGGCTGATACTTCTGGCACTTCTTTTCTCATCGGGTGTCGGCTTAGTCTTCGGTGTTTATCCTGCACGAAAGGCGGCTCAGTTAAGCCCGATTGAGGCACTCAGAGCAGACTAAATTTGATACAAAATATAAAACTCGTAGGTTATATCAGACCTACGAGTTTTTGTTGTTATGTTATTGTTCGGCTTCTCTCTCTTGCACACACTATATCATAACCGACCTTGCCGTAGCCTGCGTGTCCTACGACCGATAGGCGGTTGTTTTCAAGTGTTACTGTTGTCATATCTCACCTCAAGGCATAATAAAAGCACCTGATTAAAGGTGCTTAAATATCCTAAATATAACTGTATCTATCTTCACTCTTTATCACTCCCCTTTTGATTTTCCTCTTGCCCTATACGTTTTAAAAGTTCGTGAAATCTCTCATACCCTATAAACTCGTCTAACTCGAGACTTAAAAAATCATCAAAACCGTTCTGTGTAGACTTTGTATCCGTATTTTTCTGCTTCATAAAAAGCCTCCTCACATATTTTATATGCTTTTTCTATATCTCTGCTATGTTTACATGCTTCATATTCAAGATATTTAGTGTCAAGATAATTATTGTATCCGTTTACATCGGGTTTAACACGACTAGGTTTTACAAACGAATAAATTACATTCCCCGAATTACCGATACACTCAATACCTATCATTTTAGGTCTTCCTAGACATATCAATATATCTTCCAAACTTAACACTCTGTTATCAGGGTGATTATGTATACCGTAATACGGTGAGTCCAAGTCCTTAATTTTAACGGTGCCGTATTTTCCGGGTACAATCGTCTCGGCAAAGCCGCCATTCTTTCGTACTACATTTGAGCATTCTGTACCGACCTTATACTTTTGAGCCTCTTTAAGTATTTGGTATCGCTGATTTTGTATTTCGGCATTAGCCGCCTCGTAATGAGGGAACGGCTTATAATCAATAGCCTTTACTCTTTCTAACGACTTTTCGGTTATAGAAAATTCATACTTGCCTGTATCAACATCCTTTAACATTGTACCATTAGCAGACAGATTATTCAATACCTTTTCCGCTCTTGTCTTATTTGATTGCGATTTCAACCATTCGTTCCAATCGTCAACATGTATCTTGAACGAGCAACGACACCAAGGGTGCATAGGCGGAAAGTTTACGCCCGGTACTCTGTCCTTGATGTTAAACACCTTGCCGTTTAGGGCAGTACATATCGGGCAGGCGTGACCGTCCTCGACTACTGAATACTCGTATTGCTCGAAATCCTCGCTAAAGCCTTGAATTGAACTCTCGTTCATTACATATGTACCCTCGGTATATATAAGCCTGTAAGCGTTATTGCGAGAGACAGTCTCGAATTTATCCGTTATCTGCTTTGTGAGTTTTTCGTAAGCATCGCCCCTTGCAAAGCCCTGCGCAAGTTCGGTATTGAGAGTATCGGCTGACTTTTGAGTATTTTCTCATATAAAGCAGGAAAATAAAAACGCTATCGAAATTAATTCGGTAGCGTTTTCTATATATAAATTTGTTATAGATTATTTTTCAGCGTACTTGTCGTCGCCGTTCCAGCTATACATAGCTCTGATGCCTTCGCCGACTTTCTCGAGCTGGTGAGATGCTTCCATTTCTCTCTTAGCCTTGAAGTGAGCCCAGCCGTTGTTAGCCTCTGTAATGAACTTAGAAGCGAATGTACCGTCCTGAATTTCCTCAAGAATCTTCTTCATTTCTTTCTTAGTCTCATCTGTAACAAGTCTCTTACCTGTCTCGTAGTCACCGAACTCGGCAGTGTTGGAGATAGAATATCTCATCTTTGAGAAACCGCCCGAGTAGATAAGGTCTACAATAAGTTTCATCTCGTGAATGCACTCGAAGTATGCGTTTCTTGGGTCGTAACCTGCCTCAACAAGTGTTTCAAAACCTGCCTTCATAAGAGCGGTAACACCGCCGCAAAGAACAGCCTGCTCACCGAAGAGGTCGGTCTCTGTTTCGCACTTAAAGGTTGTCTCAAGGAGAGCAGCTCTTGCACCGCCGATGCCTGCACCGTATGCGAGAGCGGTATCAAGGCAGTGACCCGATGCGTCCTGATATACAGCAACAAGACAAGGAGTACCCTTACCTTCTTTGTACTCTGATCTTACGGTGTGACCCGGAGCCTTAGGAGCAATCATAAATACGTCAATATTTGACGGAGGTACGATTTGCTTAAAGTGAATGTTAAAGCCGTGAGCAAATGCAAGTGCCTTGCCTTCTGTAAGGTTAGGCTCGATGTCTTTCTTATAGATAGCAGCCTGCTTCTCGTCGGGAGTAAGAATCATAATGATGTCTGCTGCCTTAACTGCCTCAGCAGTTGTCATAACCTTAAGTCCGAGGCTCTCTGCGTGTGCCCAAGATTTTGAACCTTCGTAAAGACCTACAACTACATTAACGCCGCTTTCGTGAAGGTTGAGTGCGTGTGCGTGTCCCTGTGAACCAAAGCCGATGATAGCAACAGTCTTGCCGTCAAGTACGCTGAGGTTACAATCTGATTCGTAGAAGATTTTTGCTTCTGCCATTTTTAGTTCCTCCTAAAAATTATAATTAATTCTGCTTCGTCAGTTGTAAGACAAGTTGTCAAATAACTGATTTGTTTTATCTTTTAATGACATTATATATTGTTAGTTGTCTTATGTCAAGAGTTAATTTAAATTTTTTAATCCTTCCATTGCATGAATTATGTGCAGGCGCATTGCGGTTCTTGCACCGTCGGCGTTTCGTGCCTTCAAAAAATCCATAATCAGTCGGTCGTCATTAAGGTTGTCGTCGCTGACTATCTTATCCTTTTGCATTACAATTACACCTTTTTTGATGGCGTTGAATATAATCGGCATAAACTGCTGAACGAAAGCGTTGTGCGTTGCATTTGCTATGCTTTCGTGGAATTTTTGTTCCTCGTAGGTTCTGTCCTCGCCGCTTTTTATCTTTTGCTCTACCGCCTCGCCGTATTTACAAATGATGGCGATTTCCTCGTCTGTGGCTCTCTGAGCCGCATAATAGGCACATTCCGGCTCAAACATCAGCCTCATTTCAAATAGGTCACCGAGTCCGGAATTAATCTCACCAAGATCGCCGCTTTCTATAACCGTGGAATCTGTAACGAACGTACCCTTGCCACGCCTTATTTCCAGTATCCCCAAAGAGGTCAACGCCTTAATTGCTTCCCTCAGCGTGCTTCTGCTGATGCCGAGTTCATTTGCAAAATCGTTTTCGTTAGGCAATTTGTCGCCTACCTTAAAGCGGCTTTCCTCTATCATATTCCTTATTCTTTTCGCCGTAACATCGGACAGTCTTCCTTTGTTCATATTCCGACCTCGCTTTCCTTTATAATAATAGCACAAAACAGAACTCGTGTCAATCAGTTGTCAGACATCATACATCAAAGTATTTTTCACAAAAAAATATCATTTTTCTGTGCCGATACTATTGTAAATTGTGAACAAATAGTATATTATGTAATTAATTATAAATTACATTCTATGTTAAGCAGGTGATTAAGTTGAATAAAGCGGTAAAAATCAGATACTATATAGAGTCTCTTTGTGTGTATGATTTGAAGAATGATGAGATAATCAACGCACTGTATGAACTTCTTGATTCGATTGATGATGAGACTGTTTTGATTAAGCAGAGCAAATTCTTTAAGTTGGTGTCGGAGCATCATTCATTTAGACACTATGTGTCAAAACTCATTTTGACCGACGATAACGTTTTTACAAAAGCGGCTGCGGCGGGAAAATGCGACGAACTTGACCCATCCGTAATCGACGGAGTAAAGTCCGATTTGGAAAAACTGGAACTTATTGCGGGTATTTCTGCGCAGGACGTTGTTCGTGCCGAGCAGAACGAAGATATTGCCGAGGTGCTCTCGACTATGCCTAAGTGGAACAATAACGGCAGGGCAATGCTTCCTCTTAAAGAGAATTGGTCGCAGCAACTTGACGAACTCAAAGATTTTTATAAAAACAGCGGTTACGGCATGTTTGCAAAATTTGTTGCGTTTACATGGCGAAACGAGGCGTTTGTTCCGATTACGGCAATTGACCCGATTACTCTCGGCGATTTGAAAAATTACGAACTTCAGCGCCAAAAGGTTGTGGACAACACCACAGCATTCATTAACGGCTTGCCGGCAAATAATGTTTTGCTTTACGGCGACAGGGGAACGGGCAAAAGTTCAACCGTGCATGCAATTCTTAATGAGTATAAGTCAAAGGGATTGCGTATGATAGAAATATCAAAGGGAGACATCAATGACCTTACTATGATTAGAGAAAAAATTGCGGACAGTCCGATGAAATTCATTATCTTTATTGATGATTTGAGTTTTGACAATCACGATGATTCTTTCGGCGAACTTAAAGCGGCTCTCGAGGGCTCGCTCTCGGGCAGACAAAATAACACTCTTATTTATGCAACCTCAAACCGTCGTCATCTTATTAAAGAGAATTTCTCCGATAGAGAAAATGATGTAAATCGCTCGGATACTCTTCAGGAGGAACTCAGCCTTTCCGACAGATTCGGTCTTTCGGTTACGTTTATCAATCCCGATAAGGCTCAGTTTTTCGACATTGTGGAGAAGATTGCTCTTGACAGAGGACTTAAAGCGGACATTCCGAAACTTCTTGCCGCTGCCGATACATGGGCTCTGAGAAGAGGCGGCAGGTCGCCCAGATGTGCAAAGCAGTTTATCGATTATGTAGAGGGCTGCGAAAAGCGTGATATGCAGTGGTAAAAATTTGATTAATTTGTATTAATTAATTGTTCAAAAATTTAATTCTTTGTTTACTCAAAATACAAATTGTGAACAAAAACGAATTGTATGATGAGTACATAGGAAAAACAAACAAACGAAAGGAAACTTAATTATGGCTAATAAAATTCTTGTTGTAGACGATGACCTTAACATTTGCGAATTGCTTAAACTTTACCTTGAAAATGACGGATATGTTGTTTATACCGCAAACGACGGTAAGCAAGCCGTGGATATGTTTAAGAATAAAACTCCCGATTTGGTACTTCTCGATATTATGTTGCCGAAGATGGACGGCTGGCAGGTTTGCCGAGAAATCAGAAAGACTTCCGGCGTGCCGATTATTATGCTTACCGCTAAAGGCGAAACCTTTGATAAGGTACTCGGTCTTGAACTGGGTGCAGACGATTATGTTGTAAAACCGTTTGATACCAAAGAAGTAATGGCTAGGGTAAAGGCTGTACTTCGCAGAACAAAGGGAGACTCCGAGGCAACCGAGGATAAGAAAAAAACGGTTATTTACGATAATCTTGAAATAAATATCCAAAACTATGAGATGAAGGTTAAGGGCGTGCCGGTTGATACGCCGCCAAAAGAACTTGAACTCATTTATCATTTTGCATCTAATCCGAACAGAGTATATACCCGTGACCAACTTCTTGATGAGGTATGGGGATTTGATTATTACGGAGACAGCAGAACCGTAGATGTTCATGTAAAGAGACTTCGTGAAAAACTTGAGGGTGTTTCCGACAAATGGTGCCTTAAAACCGTATGGGGCGTAGGCTATAAGTTTGAAACGAAGGATTAATATATGGTAGGAGCTGCAAAAAGAGGAAAAAGGCAGAATATTTTTACAAAGTATTTCTGCCTGTTTATTGCCATTTTTTTGGTATGCTTTATAGTCCTCGGAATGGCACTTGTAACTATTGTAAACGGCTATTCCTTAAAGGATAAAACCGCACTTCTCAGCGAAAACACTCAGTCGATTGCAAATTATATTTCGCAGAATATGATAGTTAACAATATGAACAGCACATATTCTTACGATAAAGAGACTATTTGCGAAAATTTGAGTATGGTTTCAAACTGCATAGATGCCGATGTTTTTGTTTGTGATTCGGGCGGTACGGTTATTATGTGTAAGGAACAGACGGGAATTAATGCTGTTCGCTCCGGCTCTCTTGTGTGCAATAATCATAAGTCGCTGTCGGTAGGCGATAAGCAGGTGCAGAGAGTTTACGAGGGCTCGTCCGCTTCGGTCAGCAGGGCTATTATCAACGGCGAAAAGTATTATATCGTCGGCTCGCCCATTGTGTCCGATTACGAAAACGATACTCTTAGCGATAACGGTCGGATTATCGGTTCGGTTTTTGCTATTACTCCGGCGGGAACTACTCACGTCGTTTCTCTTATATTCAGAGCGTTTGTGATAATAACATTAATATGCCTTATCATTGCCGGCATTCTCATTTGGAAATTGACTAAGAGAATGGTTACGCCGCTTCAGCAAATGAGCCTTGCGGCTAAGAAGTTTGCCGTAGGTGATTTTTCATACAGAGTTAATATTAAAACAAACGATGAGCTTGCCGACTTGGGATATGCGTTTAATGAGATGGCGGACGCACTCGATAAACTCGAAAGTTCGAGAAGAAGTTTTGTCGCCAATGTGTCGCATGAGTTGAAAACGCCGATGACCTCCATTGCGGGATTTATCGACGGAATACTTGACGGAACCATTCCGAAAGAAAAGGAAGAATATTACCTTAAAATCGTTTCCGACGAGGTTCGACGCCTTTCAAGGCTTGTTGTTGCTATGCTTAATATGAGCAAGATTGAATCGGGCGACTTTGAGATGAAACCAAAGCCGTATAATATTACAGACCAGGTTATTCATGTTCTTTTGACCTTTGAGCAAAAGATTGATAAGAAGAATATAGAGATAAGAGGTCTTGATAATGTTCAGCCGCATTATGTTGTGGCAGATCCCGATATGATTTATCAGGTGGTTTATAACCTGTTTGACAATGCCGTTAAATTTACTAACGAAAACGGTTATATAGATATTCAAATTACAGATATGGGTGACAGCGTTCAGTGCTCGATTAAGAACAGTGGCGAAGGCATTGACTCGACCGAATTGTCCAGAATATTTGAAAGGTTTTACAAAGTTGACAAGTCCCGTTCTTTGGACGCAAAGGGCGCAGGCTTGGGACTGTATATAGTTAAAACTATGGTGGAAATGCACGGCGGCAGAATTTTTGCTCGCTCCGACAGCAAAACGGAGGCTGAGTTCGTGTTTACTCTGCCAAAGCAACATTAATGGGGCATTGCCTCAAAAAAGGAGATAATTCTAATGGATGACAATAACAAACAAAATTTGACTCCCGATGAAAATAATAATTCACAATCGGAGCCAAACTTCAGCCCGTCGGGCGAATATCATTATGTACCGCCTAAGACTCCGCAGGGACAGCAGACTCCGCCGAGTGGGCAAAGTCAGAGTTATTATTATAGACCGACAGGCGGTTCACAGTATCAAAATACGGTCAATAATGCTTCATCTGCTCCTAATTATGCTCAGCAGTCACAGCAGTATTATGCGCCTTATCAGAAATCGGGCACAACCTATGTAAACGGTAAACCCGTTAAGCCCAAAAAACCGATGAAAAAATCGGTTAAGATTATTATTATTGTTGTTGCGGTATGTGCCGTGTTTGCCATTGCGGCGATTGCGCTTTCCGCAACGGGTGTTATTAAATCGGGCGATTCAAATGACAACTCTACCTCTCAGAGCAGTGATGCTTCCGCAAGCATTAGTGACGGCTCAAAGGCGGATATGAAGGACAGCAACGGTAATTTGACCGTAGCAGGCGTTGCCGAAGAAAATATGGATTCGTGCGTTTTCGTTTCTGTTTACACAGAGCAGAGTGCTTATAACTATTTTTACGGCTACGGAAATAACAGTTCGTCATCATCAGACCCGTCACTGTCGGGCGAGGGCTCCGGCGTTATTATGAGCGAGTCTGACGGCAAGACATATATTATGACCTGTGCTCATGTTATTTCAAACGGCTCAACATTTAAGGTAACTACAAATGACGGAACCGAATACGATGCCACGATGGTAGGTGTTGACAGTCAGACAGATATAGGTGTCCTTGCCATTAATGCTACCGGTCTTAAAATTGCAAAGTTTGCAAACAGCGATAATATCTCCGTCGGCGAGCAGTGTGTTGCTATCGGATGCCCGGGCGGCAGTAAGTTTATGAACAGCGTAGCAACAGGTATTGTCTCTGCACTTGACCGTCCCGTATCTTCATCAATCGGTTATAATAACGAATGTATCCAGACAGATACCGCCATTAATCCTGGTAACTCCGGCGGTGCTCTGTTTAATATGGATGGTCAGGTAATCGGTATTAATTCTTCTAAGATTGCTTCCACAGAGTACGAGGGTATGGGTTTTGCAATTCCGAGCAACACAGCCGTTAATACCGCAAACAGCCTTATACAAAACGGATATGTGGCAGGCAGGGCAAAACTTGGCATAACTTATGTTCCTATTTCAAATGTTACAAATGCACAGCAGGTTATTTCCGCTCTTGCAGAAAAGGGATTTAAGAATGCCGAAGGCGCAATGGTAATTAACGAAATCAGTTCCGATTCCGATTTGGCAAATAAAGATGTTAAGCAGTATGATATGATTGTTGCCGTAAACGGCGATGTTCTTACCTCTACCGATGTTATGACTTCTGTTTTGAGCAAATCATCTCCCGGCGATACCGTTAAACTCACTATTGCAAGAATTGAAAATAACAGCATTAAAACTTTTGAAGTTGAATGCAAATTGATAGAAAGCAAAGAATGATTAAACAGATGCAGAAACAGACAGTGAATTGATTTTCACTGTCCGTTTTTTATAGTATGTTATAAAGATTCAATCCAATTTTTAATATCTTCGTGGCTTGTTTTGTTCACACAATTTAGGCTGGCTTTTGTGTATGGATGTGTCAGTGTAATTTCAAATAAATTCGCACTCGATATATTCGCTATTCTTTGCGTCGTAATCTTTGTAACGCCGCTCGCACTGAAGTGGGCAACTAAAGTCTTGCTCATACTATCAATTTCCTTTTTGCTTTGCTGCTATTATTATATACTCTAAAGTTGACTTTAGATCAAGAAGGGATTCTTAATTATTCTTTATTTTATTTTCAATAGTTATGCAAGACGAGGTGAGCATTCTGCGTATTCTGCCGCATTGATTTCTGGTGGTTTTATAAGTTGTTTCATTTATGGCTTCTGTTTTATATAATAATTTCAGCCAACTTTCAGTTTCAATACATTCTTTTCGTGCAATTTTGAACTTGGACAGCATATCTGCCGGGCTTTGCGGATATTGTGCTTCTGATATGTTAGCGTAGACGCTGGATGAAGACTTTTTTATTTGGAAGATTGTATTTGAGTGATTTGATTTGTTAAGCGATTTACAGAGCTTTTCAATGCAAACTGCTAATTGTTCCGATTGTTCCATAAGCGGATTGCTTTTCATATTATCACCTCAATGGAATTATACCAATTTCGAAAAAATAAATCAAGGCGAAGCCTTGTATGTAATCCGTGAAACGGAATGTAATTGCAATATATTGCGTATGTAATCAATCGGGAATGTGCTGTTAATTACATACACTAAATGATGACATACATATAAATGTGATGACATACCAATCTGCGATTGGATAAAAATAAAGCATCTGCAAAATGCAGATGCTTTATTTTTTGGTGGGAACAACAGGGCTCGAACCTGTGACCC